>JAABUQ010003159.1_pt1 | contig 30881 bp, 25 predicted proteins | sample 5560001 | NCBI WGS metagenome assembly JAABUQ01 (sample SAMN10711888, study PRJNA513371) | rock metagenome | isolation source: Antarctica rocks | place: Antarctica: Victoria Land, Finger Mt nord | collected 2015-12-18 | reverse complement strand
CTTCTGGCGGCGATTCTGAACTTGATTTTGGGTGAGCCCCCTCGGACTCGAACCGAGAACCGGCTGATTAAGAGGAAACTGGTGCTCGGACGCCTTCCCAATCTCAGCGAATGCGGCGCTCAGACCCCCTTGTGAAAAAAGTCAGCTGGTTCTGCCGAGGAGGCTTGCTCGGTTCGCGCCGACGTCGGCGCGAACGACGCCAGAATCATACCTCGCTCCTCGATCCCACGCTCGCGGCTACCGGGAATGGTGCGTGGGCGTGTGAAGGGAACGGGCGGCGGTGCAGCTGGGCAACGAGCGACACGAATGGACGACAGACGACCAGCAGGGGCTGACGCCATCATCTGCACGCACGCAAACCTGGCTGAAGGCCGGCTACGTTGCCGCGACGCTTCGGGCTCCTGGACAATGGTGGCGTTGTCGGCCAAAGCCTTCTCACAGCCGTTCGCCTATTGGGTCGGCATGGACACCGATCCGCGGACCGCGCCCGAGGCTTTGGCGGAGTTCGACCGCTTCTACAGCACGACCCACGTCCATGAAGTCATGGCCGCGCACACCGGCTTCGTGGGTGTCAGCCGGTATGAGCTGATCGGGCCTGACCCGCGCGGCGGCGAGCACCGTGGACCGCGTTGGCTGGCGGTGTACGAGATGGCGGACGAGGCCGCGGCGCTGCACTACCTCAAAGACAACGAGCGCCCCTGGCTGCACCGGAAGCGGTATTCGCCGTGGCCGGCGGCGCGCAGGCGGGCCAAGACCGTGTGGCGCATGCTCTGGCGCCAGATCTCTGACACAGGCAGGAGCGACCAGCCGCCAGACGCCGTGTCCATGGTCGGCACCAATGTGCCTGCCGACACCGATGCCGACCTGGCCGAGGTCAACGCGTTTGCCACCAACACCCACGTGCCCGAGGTCATGGCAGGTGGTGGCTACACCCACGGCACCCGGTTCGAGTTGTACCGCGCGTTCGCCCATCCCGCGCCCGGGTGTCCGCGGTTCTGCATCGTCTACGAGGCCGACCCCGCGGCAACGGAAAGGCGCGAAACACGCCGCGCCGAGCGCGGGCCGCTGTCGTCAGGTCCACCGGCGTGGGAGCACCGCGAGGCAGTCTGGCGCCTGGTATACCGGCGCATCCCGCCGCCCGACTAGATACCAGAACGGAGCGTCGAGGGGCGGAACTTCCGGCGGTTTTTCTTAGCGGTCCGCGAACGGAGTCACGTGCGTATGCGGGTCTTTTCGCTCACGACGTCTGGCTGCACCGGTCCTAACGTTGGCCGCATGCAACAACTTGCGGCACACCTGACCGACGCCCCCTCACGTCCACCTTCACGCGTGCGCTCGGCCAGTCAGGTCGCGGGATCACCGGGTGCGGTGCCTCTCAGAACAAGCCGCGCGTCGAGTGCTGCCGCTTGTAGAGTCGCGCCATGGATACATCTCCTCCCCCCAATCGACTCAACAAAACCAACCTTCAGGCGCGCCAACCGCGTGTCGGGACCGACGGAGCCGCCCTCTGTGGTCCCGTGCTCGTCGCCGTCCAGTGCAGTTGCGGACGGTGCCAGCGCGTGCACGTACACAGTGCCATGGCCTTCTCGGGCGCGTGCATGGACTGCGTCTCCGGACCGACGGGTATCGGTCGCTCTCGGCGTGCCTGCTTCTCAGCAAACTGACCGATGCGCGCACTCCGTGCTTCACCCTCTCTTCAGAACAGGCCAGTACATGAGCCTCGAACCGTTCGTGGGGGCCGGCACGGCGTGCTTGTAGTCGACTTATCAAGCTGAACGCCGTACAGCGAGTGCGTCGTGAGCCCGCCAGGTCGAGCTGCACGTGGACGAGCAGCAATGGGCCGGTGGTGTTCGTGAGCATGGAGCTGAGCGCCGTGGACCTGGGCGGGCGGCTGGTGTCGGTGCTGACCAACAGCACGAAGGACCACCTGGTGGTCGGTCGGCTGACGGACGAGCAGCAGGGGCAGGTGCACCTCGACCGCCAGGTGCAGGCCCGCTGAGAGCTGAAGCGCCCGCCGCGGCGGATCGCGACGCTGCGGGCACGGGTGGAGAGTCTTGGCGCCGACGTCGCCTTCCGTGACATGCACGCCCCGCGACTCAACGCTAGGGGTGAAAAACCGTTTGCCATCCTGGTCGACGGGCGCACATACATAGACCGTGAAGAGGCCGCTCCGCCGTTTGCGGCCGCCGTGGCTCGCAGCGCGGCGGGCTACGATACGGCCGGGAGCACGGAGGCGCCGGCCTCGACGCCGATCGCCCGCTACCGGGCCTTCGACGTGACCGTGCGGCCGGCGACGTGCGGAACCCTCCGCCTCGGCTTGCGCTGTCCGGACCGGGCGGATGCGCTGGAACAGCACCGCGCGAACGCTCGACCTGGCCATGCTGGAGGGCTACGGCACGGGGCTGTTCCAGCGCCTGGACCACGTGCTGCAGGCGCTCTACGACAACCGCGATCAAGTGTTCGAGCTACCGGAGATCGCAGGTGGGTACCGCGGCCAGGGTCCCAGAACGACCGTCTGGCTTTCTGCGCATGGCGGAGTTCCCGGACGCGGTCGCGACAGGCAACGAGTTCGGCGAGCTCGAGCGCCTGGGTTCCCTCCGCCGACCGTAAGCTCTGTGTACCGGCCCCGATAGCGCGGCAAACATCAGCCCGCCAGCAGCTGCTGCTCCTGGCCTCGTGCGGGGTAGCCGGCGTCCAGGCCGAGCTCCTGGTCTGAGCCATGGGGTCATAGGGTAAAGGCATGCTAAGACGGCACGCGCAACTGTTCGACCTGGCGCTAATGATCAGGCTCATCGAGGTCAGTTCGGCGCGCGGGTACTGAGGCCGGACCTGTTTCTGGCCTGCTATGCCGCCATCGCGCTCCGAGCCGTCCTGCCAGCCATACGACGGTGGCGGCTCCGGTGGCCCATTCCACGCCTACATCGCCGGCCCGCTCTCCGACCGGGGTGGCCATTGAGCAATCGCCAGGACTCCACCCAGCGCTGCTGCGGACCGCGACCCGGCGAGCTAGCGAGGATCGTCGCTCTGGAAGGTGAGCTGGAGGCATTGCCGACTTGCCGAGCTGGTCTACCTCACTTGCTGGCCCCCTAACCGACGGAGTTTGTTCTGTCGGCGACCAGGACATCAGATGCCTCTGTGCCTTGACCGCTCATTCGCGCTCGACTAAGCTCACGCCACCTCGTCGGACTCGTCAGATGTCCTGAGTGGTCTGGGAGGCTTGGTTCGAGCAGCCCGAGCAGACAGCGGGTGGCTGAGGAAGAGTGATGTCGGCCGCCTTTGATGAGGGGCGGCCAGAGGCATGAGGAGGAAACTGCGACGTGACGCCCGAGCAGAAGCTGGCCGAGCTAGCTATCGAATTGCCGACTGAGTCGCCGACAGGCGTGCTGTCACCGTCAAGCGTCATACGTGCCAACGTCCAGGCGTCCATTCAACAGTGTCGCGGCAACTTCGTCGTCATGTCAGCGGTCCCGAGTGTGGGCACCCAGCTCAAGTACGCGGGCCGCATCGGTGACAATCTTTCTGTGGAGGACGGCTTTCAAGCGGCGCGCCTCAGCGCGATCAACGCGATCGCCGAGATGAAGGTATTGCTCGGCGACCTGTCCCGCGTCCGCCAGATCGTCTCGGTCCTCTCGTTCATGGTGACCACGGCCGACTTCGTCGAGCACCCGCTGGTCAGTAACGGGGCAAGCGAGATCTTCCACCAGGTGTTCGGCGACCGGGGGCGACACTCCCGTGGTTCGCTCGGCCTGTACAGCATGGGTGGTCGCGTGCCCGTGGAGCTGATCGTGACGGCTGAGATAGACGGTGACTGACGAGGTCGAGCTGCTCGTCGTCGGTCTCGGGGTTATGGGCGCTGCCGTCGCGCGGGAGGCAGCCCGTCGGGGTCACCAGACGATCGGATTGGAGCAGTTCTCCAGCGGCCACACACGGGGCAGCTCCCACGGGCGGTCGCGCGCCCATAGCCTGTTCTATCAATCCCCGTATCTCGATCTCGCCGTGCGCGCCCGAGAAAGTTGGCTGGATATTCAGCAGGGGTCGGGCGCGCGGCTGGTCTACTCGTGTGGGATGCTAGTGTGGGATGTTCCGACCGCGACCGAGTTCACGGCCACGCTCGCCGGGTTCGGCGCGGCTGGCCTGCCACACGCTCTCCTATCGCCAGCCGAGGTGTCTCGCCAGTTTCCCCTCCTGACGTTGCCACCCGACTCGACCGCCTGCTGGATGCCCGAGGCAGGCTTTCTCGACGCCGACGTGTGTCTTGCCAGCCTGGTCGAGCAGGCTCGGGCCGCGGGTGCCGACCTGCGGTTCGAGCAGCCGGTGGCGCACATCGACCTGGACGGCGAGCGGCCGCGGGTGGTGACGCCATCCGGCGACCTCCTGTGCCAGCGGCTCGTGGTCACTCCCGGGCCATGGGCCGGCGACCTCTTACGCGACTGCGGCTGGCCGCTGGCGGTCACGCGCCAGAACGTCTTCAACTTCTCGCCAGCTCGACCCGAGCGTTATCTGCCTGACGCGCTGCCCGTCCTGGGCGACCGCATCACCGGTGAATACAGCTTCCCGCAGCACATCCCTGGCATCAAGGTTGCTCAGAGCGCCCTTGGCCCAGTGACCGATCCGGACCAGCCTCAACCGGCGCCGTCGGCGGACGAGTCGGCCCTGCTCGGCTCGTGGCTGCACAGGGTTCTGCCGGAGGTGGCGGCCACACCACTGGGCGGCACCTCGTGCCTCTACACGGTGACACCCGACAGGGGTTTCATCGTGGGCCGGCACCCAGCCCACGCCGGCATCGTCGTGGGCGCAGGCTTCTCAGGTCACGGCTTCAAGTTCGCTCCCGTGATCGGGCAGATTCTGGCTGAGCTCGCTCTGCTGGACGCGCCCGCGCCAGCGTTCCTGAGCCCAACCCGCTTCGAGCAGGGCGCCACCCTGCCAGCGATCGTCTGAGCTGGAAGCGCCGTCGGGGGTCAGACTACCAGGACACCGCGCGGAAGTCGCGAGTCCACCTCAGCTCCCGACGGTGTCACAATCAGCGTGTTGCAGTGTCGGTAGGTGCGCCCCTCGCTCAGAAGGTCGGGCTCGATCGAAAACGCCATCCCCGGTTCGAGCACGGCGTCGGCGTAGAGGCGAACGTCCATGCCGGGGTCCCGTGCGTTCGCTTCATAGCTCACGATGCCACGGCCCAGACCGGACCCGGAACGCGTGCCGAATCTGTGCCGGGTGAAGACATCCTTACACGCGCGATCGACGTCGGCCAGCCGCACACCGGGGCGGACCGCGGCGATCGCCGTCTCGTTAGCGTCGACCATAACGTCGAACTCCGCTCGCACCTGGGGTGTGGGTGTGCCGACAACCACAGTGCGCTCGACGTTGCCTTGATAGCCCCAGAACAAGACGTCCACGCCCGTCGTGAGCACCTGGCCCTGACGAGGACTGGCCTTCGCCTCCCAGGCGATCCACTCGCTGTGCCCCGATCCCCGGCGGGGCGACTCGAGCCCGGTGTGGATACGCATGCCGAAGGGATACTCAGGATAGCGCTCGACGATCACGTCCATCATGCGCGCTCGGCTGGCGTCCCATATGTCGCGGGCGGTGCGTCGAGCTGCCAGCTGTTCGATCAGCACTTCCTGGCCGACGTCGCACACGTCGTCTGCCGCGCGCAGCAACCGCAGCTCCTCATCGGAGAGTATTCGGCGGGCGGACTCGAGCAGTTCGGAGGCCGGTTGGAACGCGACCTCGGGCAGGGCAGAGCGAAACAGGTCCAGGGCACCGGCCGGCAGCACCGCTTCTTCGATGCCCAGCCGCGCCCTCAGCAGACCGCGTTCTGCCAGCAGCTCACCGAGCCGCTGGGCCAGCGAGTTCAGCGGCGGCCGGGGTTGTTCGTACCGCGGCTCGGGGTTGTAGTCCCAGTAGTAGCGCCGGTCCTCGATCCACGATTGGGACTCCAGGTGGGCGCGCTCAATGATGGACACGATCATTGCCGGCTCGGCATCAACCGGCAGCAGCGTGCCCAGAGGCCGTCCGAAAGGGTGCACGGGCGCGCCGCTCAACCAGTAGCAGGCCGGGAAGGACGTGGCCAGGATAGCGTTCAGCCCGGCGGCGGCCATCAAGTGGCGCGTCTTGCTCCAGCGCCGCTGGACCTCCTCCCGGCTGAACGGATCAGCCACCCGCGAGTCGCCGCGCCGTCCCGTCGCCCGGACGGCGGACGAGGCGCCCCCCGAGCATGACGAGCCACGGCTTATCGAGGTCCATCAGGTCGCGCAGCGGATCGCCATCGACGACCAGCAGGTCGGCGCGCTTGCCTTCCGCCAGGGTACCCGTATCGTGGAGGCCGAGGAGGCGGGCCGTCGCGCGTGTCGCTACCTCGATGACCTGCGCCGGAGTCAAGCCCAGCTCCGCCATGAACGACAGCTCGCGAGCTAGACTCCGGCCGCTCAACGGGAAGTATGCGGGCCCGCCGTCTGTGGCGGCGCTCACGGGGACGCCCGCCGCCACGGCGCGACGGAACGACGCCATCTGGGTCTGATAGATCGTCCCCGCCTTGCGGGCAATGAACTCCGGTACCAGATCCTGCGCTCGATTGACCCCTTCCACCTCGGTGCACTTGAGGCCCGCGGACAACCACGTCCCCCGTTCGAGCATCAGCTGGATCGCTTCGTCGTCGAGCTCGATGCCATGTTCGACCGAGTCGACGCCGGCCCGTATCGCTGCCTTCGTGCCGTCCAGATTCGAGCAGTGGGCGCACACCTTCTTCCCTCTGCGGTGGGCCTCGTCGACCGCGGCCGCGATCTCTTCCGGCGTCAACTGCACATCGCTCACCAGCTCGCCCGGCGTGGCAGTTCCGCCGGTCACCATCAGCTTGATCCAGTCGGCGCCGGCTTTGCACTCCAGTCGGACAGCGCGGCGCACGGCATCAACGCCGTCGGCCGGCACGCTGATGCTCGTGCCATGGCCGCCGGAGGCGCTGATTGCGCGCCCGCACAGAAGGAGACGCGGGCAAGGGAACAGCCCCGACTCCGCCGCCTCCCGGACGGCGAAGATGGCGTGATGCGGGTAGCCACAATCGCGGATCGCGGCGATGCCGCTCCGTGCCAGATGCTCCAGGCCGCCTACGACGTCCAGGACGTCGCGCGCCACTTCCTCGGCAGTACCAGTTGCTGGCCAGGAACGGGTGTGGAAGCCATAGGTATGCACGTGCGAGTCCAGCAGGCCGGGCAGCAGCGTGCGGCGTCCGGCGTCGATGACCTCGGCACCCGCGAGCTCGGCGTCCGTGGCAGCACCAACACTGACGATCCGGCTGTCCTCAACGACAACCGCTCCGCCGCGCAGGGGTGGCCGCGCCGTGCCGTCCAGGACCTGGTCACAGAGGATCGCGGTTCTCATGCAATCCTCCGTGCTAGCGTTCGGCTCACGCGGGGATGATGGGCAGGTCCGGCGTGGCGATCGGGTGCAAGATCTCGCGACCGCTCTCCGTGACCAGGTACTGGTCTTCCAGGTCGAACCAGCCGTCCTCGGTCGCGAACATGGGCTCCACGGAGATGACCATGTTCGGCTCGAGCACTGTGTGGTTGTCGGGATGGACCGACAGGCAGCCGGTATTCCGGAACCCGTGCCCGACTCGGCCGGTACGGCGCTCGGGCAAGCCGTGCTTGCGTTCGACAGCGACGCACGCGGCATAGATGTCGGAACAGACGTTCCCTGGCTTGATAGCTTCGGCCATCGCCTGGTTGCATTCCCAGGTGATGGCGTAATACTTCAAGACCTCGGCCGAGGGTTGCCCGATGTGCCAGCTCCGGTCCACGTCCGCCGCGTAGCCGCGGTAGCTGACGCCGCTATGGCCGCGCGATAGGAAGTCGCCGGCCTTGAACACCCGGTCGGTGACTGCGGCGTGGAACATGTTGGAGTCTCGCGCCTTGCGGTTCCGGACGTCCCAGGCGGTATTTGCCTGGTAAGCGTACCCCTCGCCGAAGCGGCTGTCGAAGCGGTCGCTCATCGCGCGCAGGAACGCACGTTCGGTCATGCCAGGGCGAAGGACGTCTGGCACCTGGTCGTGCATCCAGATACCGGCCTGGCACGCTGTCCTGAGGCGCTCGATCTCCAGCGGCGTATGGACGCTCATCAGCAGGCGGATGACGGCTGAGGCGTCGACGATCTGGGCCGCGGGCATGAGCTCGCGCAGGGCCAGCAGATCGTTGACCGAGATGCCGAGGGTCATGCAGTCGCCGAGCTCGAAGCCCAGACGGGCGCGGTTCAGGCCAAGACGGTCGAAGATGCGCGGCATCAGCTGGATGTCCCAGATCTCGACGCGGGGCCACTGGGAGCGTTCGACGATAGGCAGGATGTGTGACACCCAGGTGGACCGGCGGGTCGTGTTCATGTGCTCGCCGGCGGTGGTCGGCGTCATCAGCAGGTAGTCGTCGGCGTCGGTCAGGAGGTACCAGGCCGACCGGGATTGACACCTGTCGTGCCATTCATGAGGCTCGGCACGGCTGGTGAACCACTGGCCGATAACACCTGATGTGATGACCAGCGCATCCAGCCCCTGTTCGGCCATCAGCGCCCGGGCTCGCCGCATGCGCAGCTGGTACTCGTCGCGGTCGAAGTCGCGCTCGAGCTCATACCCCGGGAGGTCGAGCCACCGATCCTGGAGACGGACGTAGTCGGCATAGTCCAGAGCCTGCATATCCATCGCTTACTCCCCAGTCAGCTGGTGGCCGCGGTACCGTGAGGCCACCTTGCAGCGGCAGGGCTGACCTGGAGACATCAGATGTCCCCGGCTTCGAGGGTAGGCAGGCCGCGGGACCATTGTCAACAGGTGCCCCTCCAGGGTGCGCCGCGGCTTACCCCGCCACGCGCACGCTCGGTCGGCTGGAGCGGCCAGGCGCACCTGCCGAGCGCGTAGGCCAGTCGTGCTCGTCCTCACCCGGCCTCTTACACGGCAGGACCGGGCGGGCGTGGAGCCGAACTCTTGCGGAGGGAGTCACGCATCGCAGGGGAGTTCGGCCATCTCCTCATCTCCATAAGTGTTGAAGGTGATCAGACGTCTCTCTACACTGGCGGCCATTCTGACTGGAGGTCAGCAATGGCCGGATATCGTCTTGAGCAGCTGACTTGGCCCGAAGTGCGCGAAGCTGTCGAACGCCGCCTGGTGGTCCTGCAGCCGCTGGCCGCCATCGAGCAGCATGGTCCCCATCTGCCCGTTGATACTGATAATCTCATCGCTCGCCGCCTGTGTGAGGCGGCAGCAGAAGCGGCGCCTGGCGAATTTCTGGTCGCCCCGGTCATTCCGTACGGTTTCAACGATCACAACATGGAGTTCCCCGGCACCGTCTCGATCCGGCCGAGCGTACTGCTCGAGTACCTGTTTGACGTCGGCCACAGCTTCGCCGTCAACGGCTTCAGGCGCATACTGTGGGTGAACAGCCACGGCTCTAACCAGCCGGTCGTCGATCTTGCCGCCCGACGCATCACGAACGAGACTCCCGCTCTCTCTGCGGTGACCAGCTCGTTCGCGTTGGCGAGGCTCGCTGAGCAGCATCAGGGAGTGCGAACCTCGCCCCATGGTGGAGTTGCCCACGCGTGCGAGTTCGAAACGTCGGTCTACCTGCACCTCGCTCCAGAGCTGGCGCGCCCCGACCTCATCCAGGACGAGACGCCCACGGCGATGTCCGAGTACGTCGACCACGACTGGCTCGGAGGTGGGCCGCTGACCTTCATGACCTGGTTCAGCCAGCGAACCCGCTCTGGCGTAGACGGCGCTCCCAGCCACGCCTCCAAGGAGAAGGGCGAGCAGCTGTTCCGCGCCTGGTCCGAGCTCTTGCGTGATGTTGCGCGGTCATTTCGCGACATGGAGCTGCCGCCACGCCACGACCAGCGGCCCGCTGGGGCCTGGCCAGGGGGCCTGCGCTCCTAACCGCCGCCAGCGGCCTCGGGCAGGTGCGCCAGCATGAGCCGTCTGGCCATGTCTGGCTGATGGTCGCGAATCGCCTCCATGATGCCCCGATGTTCGTCGGCGTCGCGCTGGGTTGGCAGGGTCCCGTCGCGGTCGTAGAACGAGATGATGGCCCCGGCCATCCGCGACAGCGATCCGTTGTGCGTTGCCCGCACCACGTCCAGGTGGAAGCCGAGGTCCTCCGGCGGCCGGAAGCCGTGGCCGATCACCTCAGCCAGGCGATCGACGTCGTGCCGCAGGCGGCTGGCGTCGTCCTCATTGGCGCGCCGCGCCGCCAGAGCCGCGGCGGCTGGCTCAACGATGCGGCGGACTTCCAGCAGCTCGGCCCGTGCCGCTTCGTCAGGTGCCGGGCCGAACCCGTCGGAACGCCGCAGAAGGTCCTCGCGGAGCGAGCGGACGTAGGTGCCACGACCGGGCCGAATCTCTACCAGGTCCAGTGCGATCAGACCGCGCACCGCTTCCCGGACCGCCGAGATGCCGACTTCCAGCTCGGCCGCGATCTCCCGCTCGCTGGGCAGTCGGTCGCCCACGCGGTAGCGGCCGTCGCGCAGCATGCCGGCGATCGCGGCCGCAGCCTGGCGCGTGACGGTGCCGCGCGACAACGGCGTCCCCTGGTCAGGCCGCTGGCCTGGCTCGCCTGGCGCTCTGCTGGCACGGCTCACTGATCGGCACCATTCTAAGGCGGTGGGGCTGTCGTGCCGGAGCCCAACGTCTCGCTGGCCGCCGCGGCCAGGATAGGTGTCATAACCGCGGACAGCAGCCGCCTGCTGTAGGCGGCCTCCGGCCGGTCGAATACCTGGTCAGTCGGGCCGGACTCGACGATACAGCCCCGCTGAATGACGTAGACCCGTTGGGCTATAGAGCGGACGACTGCCAGGTCGTGGGAAATGAAGAGCAGCGCCGTCCCGTAGCGCTCCTGCATCGACCGCACCAGTTCCAGGATCGCCGCCTGAACCGATACGTCCTGGCCCGAGACGATCTCGTCGCAGATGACCAGGCGCGGGCGCGCCACGAATGCCCGGGCGATCGCCACGCGCTGCTTCTGGCCGCCACTCAGCTCGTGCGGGTAGCGCCCGCGCAGCGCGGGATCCAACCGCACCTCCTGGAGGACCCGATCCACCACGTTGGAGCGCTGTGCCCGGCCGACTTCTGGGCGAAACAGGGTGACGGAGCGCCCGACCAAACCGGCAACTGTGTGTCGCGGGTTGAGAGAGGAATCCGGGTTCTGGAAAACAATCTGGACCGCGTTGTACTGGTCGCGGGTCCGGCGGCCTGAGCTCTCTAACGGTGCCCCTTCGAGGCGGACGACGCCAGAGTCCACAGGCACCAGCCCGACGACAGCGCGTCCCAGGGTCGACTTGCCACTCCCGCTCTCGCCAACGAGTGCGACGACCTCGCCCGGGCCGACAGTCAACGTCGCATCCAGCACTGCCTGGACCCGAGCCGGCCCGCTCCCGTAGCTGCAGCTCACGTTCTCCAGCGAGAGCGTTGGCACCACCGGCGTGGGCGCGGGCTCTGGCGACGTCCTGAAGTGGGTCCTGGCCGACGCAGCCAGCGGCCCCAGCTCGGCGGCGCGCAGGCAGCGCACCTCGCGCTCCGCGGTGTCCACACGCTCCAGGGCGGGGTGGCATCCGTGACAGGCATCGACCACCCACGGGCACCGCGGCGCAAACGGGCAGGCATCCGCCACCACGTGGCCGGGCGGTAGACCGGGCAACCCGACCGGGCGCACCGCTTCCCGCGTGGACGGGAGAGCGTCTAGCAGGGCGCGCGTGTAGGGGTGGCGCGGGGCGAGCAGCACGTCAGCCGTCGGTCCCTGCTCGACGACCTCCCCTGCGTACAGGATCACCAGCCTGTCGGCAACGTTGCCGAGTAGCGCCAGGTCATGGCTGATGTAGAGCGCTGCCATGCTGCGTGCTCGGATGAGCTCGATCAGCATCGAGACCACCTCAGCCTGGGTGGTGACGTCCAGACCGGTCGTTGGCTCATCAAGGATGATGAGCTGGGGATCGCAGGCGATGGCCAGGGCGATCGCCACGCGTTGCAGCTGGCCCCCGGAGCACTGGAACGGATAGCGCCGCATCATCTCTGGCGGGTCTGGCAGCCGCACGGCCTCGAGCAGCTCCGCGGCCTTTCTTGTGGCCGGCCCTTCGGCAAGGCCGCCATTAACTCGAAGGACTTCGCGCAACTGCGAACCGACGCGGAACGCGGGATTGAGCGCCGAGGCGGCGTCCTGGCCAACGTAGCTGATCCTTGTGGCCCACACGCGTCGGCGCGCCTCGGGACCCAGCTCGTACAGGGGCGTGGCGCCGAGCATGGCCTCGCCCGCCACGCGCACGGCACCCGACGGGAGATAGCCGATCGAGGCCAGCACGGCGGTCGTCTTGCCGCTACCAGACTCACCAGCGACGCCCACGATGCGGCCTGGCTGCGCGGCCAGCGACAGGCCGGCGACGACCTGCGTCACGCCGGCACGCGAACGGAAGCCGACCCCGAGCTCCCGGACACGGAACGTTTCGCCCGCGGTCGGGATGGAGGACCTAGAGTGCGGCATTGCCACGGACGTTCCGAGCCAGATGAATGCCGACCTGATCGCTCACCAGGTTGATGCCGATGGTCAGCACGGCGATGGCAACGGCAGGCGCAACGGCGATGAGGGGCGCCTGCCCCAGATAGACGCGACCTTCGCTGACCATCAGTCCCCAGTCGGACGACGGCGGCTGTACACCCAGGCCTAAGAAGTTCAGTGTCGCGATGAAGATGATGGAGTAGTTGAGCCGGATGGCCGCCTCTGCCAACAGCGGACCAGAGATGTTGGGAAGAAGCTCCCGGCCAATAATCGCGTGGGTACGTTCCCCCCGCGCGCGCGCGGCCAACACGAACTCCTGCTCGGCCAGTGCTTGCGTCGCGCTCCGCACGATGCGGAAGACCCGCGGGGCGGTGACCAGGCCCGTGAGCACCACGATGGAGACGCTGGATGAGCCAAGGGCGATGACGAAGATGATGACCAGGACCAGTGGCGGGATCGACATGACGACGTCCGCCACCCGTGAGAACACGGCGTCGATGAACCGTCCCTGATAGCCAGCCAGCAGACCCGCCGGGCCGCCGACCAGGAAGGTAACCAGAACTGCCAGTGCCGCCAATACGAGAACCGAGCTGCCGCCGTGCAGCACACGACTGAAGACGTCACGCCCGAGCTGATCGGTGCCCAGCCAGTGCGCCGGTGTTGGACCATCGAGCGGAATGCCCTTGAGCGCATACGGTGAGTACGGAGCCATGTAGGGGCCGAGGATCGCGATGCCGCCACCGACCAGGACCAGGGCCAGCCCCAGGCGGCCTGACGTGCCGGCGAGGAGGGCCTGAACCCAGCCAGGCGCCACGCGCCGGGGTGCAGCGGAGACGGTGGTCCGCGCCGCGGCCAGCGCCATCAGCGCCGTCCCAGCGATCGTGCGCGCAGGCGTGGCACGGCGAGCATGACGAGGGCGTCCGCGAGCAGGTTGATCGTCACCAGCATCACGGCCGTTACCACGGCCACGGCTTCAATGGTGGGAAGATCTTTGGCAACGATGGCCTGGACGAGCAGCGTGCCGATGCCGGGATAGGCGAAGACGTTCTCGATGACGATGACGCCGCTGAGAAGGAAGATAGCGTTGAGGGCGACGACGTTGATGATGATGGCGCTGGCGTTTGGCAAAACATGCCGCCAGAGAATGCGGTTCGGGGAAAAGCCATTGAGAACCGCCGTTCGTACGTATGGCGCCGACAACGTCTCGATGATGCTGATCCGGCCCAAACGAAAGACGTACGCCGTCGCGGCGAGCCCGAGGGTCACGGTCGGTAGTACGAGGGCCGCCAAGTTCCCTTCGGCGATGCTGCCGCTGGTGACGGGGAGGACGCGCAGCACCGTGGCACCCAGCAGCAAGATCGCAATCGCCAGGACGAACTCGGGCACTGACGTGAGTGAGATCGCGACCATCGAGAGGCCGAGATCAGCCGCGGAGTCGCGGTGCCGCGCCGACCAGATGGCCAGCGGCAGCGCGAGTGCGACGCTCAGAAGCAAGGACAGCGCACCCAGGATGGTGGTGTAGCGCAGGCGTTGCGCGAGCTCGAGCCCGACCGGTGCCCCGGAGATCACAGACGTGCCGAAGTCACCACGGACCATGCTGGCGGCCCAGCGAAGGTAGCGCTCAGCGGGCGGGTCGTTCAAGTGCATCCGCTCCCGGAACACGGCGCGCTGCTCCTCGGTGGATTCGCGACCCAGCGCATGGAGCGCCGGATCGACTGGCACGATCTCGATGGCCGCGAACACCAGCAGCGAGACCGCCCAGACCGTCGCCAACGCCACGAGCAGCCGTCGACAGAGGGCCAGCACCACCCGCCGCCGCGCCGAGGCCCACCGCGGCGGAGGCTGAGTCGCCAGGCCGAGACGCAGGTTCGCCAGCGTCGTGGTCCTCCTCGCCTAGCCGATTCAGCTCAAGCGTTAAGCGAAACGCGCGTCCGTGAAGTCGAAGAACTCGACAAAGTTCGTGGCCACACCCTGTAGCTGCTGCGCCTTCGCATGGAGTCGCGAGGCGTACGCAGGCAGGATGATGCCGTCATTGTCATTCTGCAGTTTGATAGCCTTCCCGTACTGCTGCTTCTGCACGCTGACGTCGGAGGTTTGCGCGGCCGCCTGCACCGCGGCGTCGAAGTCCTGATTGGACCAATGTGTCATCCACTGCCCGGCATTCGTCACGGAGATGAGCGGGAACACCTCGGAAGGCGACCGTCGGTTGTAATCGGGGATGTAAAACGGCTGCTTCTGCCAGACGGTGTCCCAGAATGTGGAACCGCCTTCTTTGATATCGATGGTGATGCCGGCCTCGGCCATCTGCTCTTTGACGGCGGCGGCGATGTTGTTGGCGCCAAAGCCGAAGACGGTGATCAACGGGAACGGCAGAGTCAGTCCGCTGCCATACCCCGCATCTTTCAGCAGGTCCTTCGCCGCCTGGACGTCGCGCTCCCTGGGCTTGAGATCCTCGGGGAACATCGGATCGCTCACCGGGATCGTCGTGTCGGCAGCGACCGACGCGAAGCCAGCGTACACCGTTTGCTGCACCTGCTGCCGATCGACCGCCAGCTTGAGGGCCTGGATCACTTTCGGATTGTCGAACGGGGCCACCTTCAGATCGCAGATGAGCCCGTGCCAGGCCGCGTCCTTCAGCGGTAGCGGCTCATAGCTCGTGCCCTGCAGCTGTTTGCTGGAGGCGAACGCGATATTGTCGATCAGGTCGACGTCCCCAGTCAGCAACGCCTGCATCTTCGATGCGGCCTCGGGGATGTTCTTGAACGTCACCTCGTCGACCATCGGCTTGCCGGTCTGCCAGTAGTTGGGAAACCGGGTGGCGGCGAAGCTCTGGCCAGCCGTGTAGGACTTGAACTGGAACGGGCCAGTTCCGATCGGCTGTCGGGCAAAATCAGCCGAGGTGTAACCGTCCTTGAAGATGCGCGCGTTGCGGACGCCCAGCGGGTTGGGGAAGAAAACGAACGGCTTCTCAAGCTGAAACTTTACCGTCGAGTCGTCGACAGCCGTGATGTTCTCCGGTTTGAGGAGAGCCTTGAGTTGCGCGTAGAGCGTGGAGGCACTCTGGGGGTCCATGGCGCTTTTCAACGACCAGACGACGTCCTTCGCCGTCATGGTGGACCCATCATGGAACGGGATGCCCTTCTTAATCTTGAAGACCCATGTCTGGCTGTTATTGCTCGCTTCCCAGCTCTCGGCGAGGTACGGTTTGGGCTGAAAGTTGTTGTCGAGCTTGACGAGGGACTCGTACATGAGACCCTGGGGCGGGACAATGAAGAAGTTCTTCTGCTGCAACGCCGGGTTCAAATTGTCGTCGGTCAGCGCATCGCTGAAGGCAACCCGGACCACCCCGCTGTGGCCGGTGGTCGCCCCGCTCGGAGCACTGGTGGCGTTGGCACCCGGTCCGCCGGTTGCCGCCGCTGGTGGCGTGGCAACACGCGCGCTGGTGGCCGTCGCCCCGCCAGTGGCCGGGGCAGGTGGGGCACTGGTCGGGATGGGGGCGGTCGGATTGCTCGGCGGCGCTCCACTGCTGCACGCCGCAAGTCCCAGCGCACCCACCGCGGCACTGGCGCGCACGAGAAATGCTCGACGACGGATGGCGTTCCCCAAGCCGTCGCGGGCCCCCTGATCTAATCCAGCCATCGAGCTTCCCTCCTCGTTTCACTCAGGACAGGAGCCGCGGTATACGGCCCGCGAGCCGAGTCTAGAAAGGGCCCTGTGTGAGTGTCAAGGGTCATCTGATGTCAGATCGCCTGGGCTGTCGTCCCGACGTTGTACCGCGCCCCGCCCCGCTCCTCGGGTGCGGCCCACCCATGGGCGCCTGTTTAGTCTGGGCGATGCACACCAACCGGATGAACTTCGATGCCAGGGACTCAATGGCAGGCAAAGGATTCGGCTCCGTTGACATCTGATGTCTCTTGACACGGCGCCGCGTACCAGCCAGAATGGCCGCGCGGCTCGTGGCGCGCTGGTGCTGGCCGGCCGGGTGGCCGACAACCGTGCCGGCCCATGCTCATGCCGCCGTCCATTGCGGAGGGAGACCATGACGGCAAAGGTGGAGCCCGAGCTCTGGCCGGCACTCCGACACTACTGGCATCCCGTTGCGCTGTCTCACGAGGTGGCGGAAGCGCCCGCTCCCATCAAGCTTCTGGGCGAGAAGCTCGTTCTGTTTCGCGTCACGGACACGCTCGTCTGTTTCCGTGACCTGTGTGTCCATCGCGGTACTCCCCTTTCCCTTGGCTGGGTGGAAGGAGAGCGTATCGTGTGTGGGTATCACGGCTGGAGCTACGACGCCGACGGCCTATGTACGCGTATCCCGGCCCTGCCAGAAGGCCGCACCATCCCCCTCCGGGCACGAGTGGACACATTCCGGGTCGAAGAGCGATACGGGCTGGTCTGGGTCTGCCTCGACCAGCCGCGGGTAGCGATCCCCGAGTTTCCGGAGGCGTCCGACCCGAGCTTCAAGCTCACGTACCACCCCGTCTCCGTCTGGAAGGCCAGTGCGGCGCGACGGACCGAGAACACCGTGGACGCCGCGCATTTTCCCTGGGTGCACGAGGGGATCCTGGGGACTCGGGACCATCCCGAGACGCCGGTCTTCGACATCCATCGTGTCGACCACGAGCTGCGCTTTGACTACGAGGATCTGCCGAACCCGATGCATCCCATGCCGCACCGCCGCGTGTACCGCATGCACCGACCGTTCACTATCCACCAGCGGAAGGTGCGCACGGGCGAACATGACGTGGAAGCATCTTTCAGTTCGGTGTGTCCTAATGCGGCCCGAGAGAGCACCTCGTTCCTGATCATCGCCCGAAACTTCCATCTCGACCCCGATGACGAGGCGAAGCGCTTCGAGCTCGATGAGTTGATCCGTCGTCAGGATCAGCCTGTCGTCGAGAATCAGCGACCTGAGGACCTGCCGCTGGATCTCGCTGCTGAGCTGCACATCAAAGGCCCGGATGCCGTTGCCGTCGAGTATCGACGCTTTATGGCCGAGCTCGGCGTCGACGTTGATGCTTCGGCGCCGACCGCTGCATTCGCGTAAGGTGCCAGTCCCAACGTCGCGTCCAAGCTCACCTGCACCAGGCGAAACGGTGTCCGACGGAGCAGCATGGACGATCGAGCTCGTACCGGCATGGTTGCGTGGCGGGGCGCGGGTGACGTGCATGCTGTGTGGACGGCCGGCCGTGCCCGGGTGGGAGTACACGGGCTGCCGCGAGTGCGGCGAGGCGGGCCCGCTGGAGCTGGTCTATCCTCCGATCCCTTGCTCTGGCATGGCATTGTCCGAGGCGGCGGCCTGGGCCAGGAACAATCTGCAGCCTCTAGCCCTGGAAGCCCTGGTCCACCTGGGAACGGTCACCACCCCACTGGTGTCCATGCCCGGGCTTGGCCAGGAGCTCTATCTGAAGAATGAGGCTTTCAGCCCGACGGGCGCACACAAGGACCGCTATCACGCCGTTGCCGCGGCATGCGCCCGGCTGTTGCGCTGCGCCGGCGTTGTTACCAGTTCCACCGGCAATCACGGCGTGTCGGCCGCGGCTCACGCCGCTGCTGCCGGGCTCCCATCGGTCGTGCTGTGCCATCCCGACGCACCCGAAGGGTTGCTGCGCACGATTCACGCGTTCGGTGGGCTCGCGGCTCAGCTGCCGGGTGAGGAGTCGAGAAGGGCGCTCGTCGAGCTCGTCGAGCGGGGCTGGTTTCCCGCCACCTCGATGGACCCCCTTCTATCAGGAAGAGCCAACCCCTTCGGTGCCGAGGGGTACAAGGGGATTGCCTACGAAACCGCTGAACAGCTCGGCCGCATGCCAGGCGCGATCATCGTCCCGACCGCGGGCGGCGACACGATCTACGGTATCGCGAAAGGCTTCATGGAAGTGGCTGCGCTGACGGGGCTGGCCATGCCGACCATCATCGCGGTGCAGCCAGTGTGCGCCAATTCTCTGAGCAGGAGCATGGCAACTGGCCATCAGGTATCGGTAGATGGGCCGCCGTCGATAGCCCTTTCCATCAGCGATCGTGTGACGGGTAGACAGGCAATGGTGGCACTTCAGCGAGCCCGTGGCGTCAGCGTGGACGTCAGCGACACCGCGATTGCCGAAGCGGTGCGGGACCTGGCGCGGGTGGGCATCTACGGCGAACCAGCCAGCGCGGCGAGTCTCGCCGGGTATCGTCAGGCAGTCGGGTCAGCTATCGTCGATCCAGGCTTGCCGTCGGTCGTCCTGCTGACGTCGTCCGGCTTCAAGTGGCCCGAGACAATGTCCCAGATCTTCCACGCGACGCCGGCCCGATCGCTCGATGAGCTCCACCAACGGCTCACGACCGCGTGAGCCTCATCACCGAGGGGAGACTCGACGCGCACCGGGGCCCACGCCCCAGCGTGACGCATCAGGTGGTCAACGCCCTGTGCCGGATGCTACGCAGCGGGCAGTACCGCGTCGGGGATCGGCTTCCCAGCGAACAGGAGTTGGGTGCGACGCTAAAGGTCGGCCGGTCCGCTGTGCGGGAAGCAGCGCGGGAGCTCATCACGCTCGATCTGCTCGAGATCCGGACTGGGCGCGGAACCTTCGTCAAGTCGCTCCGGGCGGACCTCCTGTTCCGGAGCGACAGCCTGGGCGACACCCGTGACGACGCGATTCGCCAGGAGCTCCTTGAAGTGCGCGTCATCGTCGAGCCTGAGGCCGCGGCGCTCGCCGCGGAGCGAGCCACTAATAGCGACCTGGAGCGCCTGGCGCACGATGTGGCTGTTCTGGCCGACGCTGTCGGTAAAGGCGTTCGGCCTCGCGAGGATGTTAACTTTCACCTCGATGCGGTTCGCGCCGCCCACAACGCCTCGCTGGCACGTGTGAGCAGCGCCATCATGTCGTTCTATGCCTGGGACGGCACACCGCCTACCGAGCGAGACGCCACCGAACACACATGCATCTTCGAGGCAGTCCGTGACCGTGATCCTCGGCGGGCAAGGCAGCTCATGCTGGCGCATCTGGTCCGTGACTATGCCGACGCCGATCAAAACGAGTTGGGCCCTCGTTTGTGGGCATGATGGACCGCCTCCGAGGTGTCTATGAATACGCTTCTAGGTGGGTCCAGCCGGCTGAGCGGGGATGCTGGTCGTCGCGGCGCGGGACAGCGATCGTGCTGCGGTTCCCGCCCGGTGAGGCCTGGATGCGGTCAGCCGCGTTGACGCCGCAGCGCACCGGGACGTTTACCCGGAGCGTGTATTTGTCGGCCTGGGCCGGCGGAAACAGCGGCAACATACGGCGCTCCCGTAGGTCCCGCTCGGGCGGCCTTCGATGTCAGAATCGAGGGCCGCCCGGGCGGTGGCCTCCGAACTGTCCGCTGGGTGCTCACGCGCTGCGTGTCCGAGCTCTTGTGCTACCACAGCGTGAAACTAGTATCGCCATTGCGCTCGGTCGACGCGCTCGGGGCGTATCCGAGGATGGTCCTGAACAGCTGCCGGTGCCCCGGCGGTGGCTCACTGCGTGATCGAGTACGCTGCGAAGGCATGCGCACCAGGAGACACACGTATGTCCGGCCACGAACGCGCTAGCGACCGACAGGCCGCCTATGGCCCCCTGGTGTTTTCCACCAGCGAGTACGTGAGCCGGGTAGACCGAGCGGTACGCCTCCTTGGAGAGGCGGGGCTCGACGCGCTCCTGCTCACCGATGACCGGAACCTGCTGTACTTCGCCGGCTGGGGCGAGCTTGCCCCGGGCGGTGCCCGTGCACGGCCCCGATTTCTGGTGCTCGACCGCTGGGGCAACGCGGCGCTTCTGGTGCACACGGCGAGCTCCGCCCCGGCCGGCGCAATGACCTGGCTGCAGAATGTGCGCACGTATGAGCCGCTCGGTGGAGCGCCCATCGAGGATCTGCGCCGCTGGCTGGCCGACCAGAGGCTGGCGGCAGGTCGGCTGGGGATGGAGCTCGGCCTCGATCAGCGGCTCGACCTCACGGTGGCAGACTTCCAGGCGCTGGGCCGCGCCCTGCCCGGGGCCGAGCTCGTCGATGCGGCCAGTCTGTTGTGGCGGCTGCGCATGATCAAGTCGGCAGCCGAGATAGACCGCATCCGACAGGCCTGCGCGATCACGACGCGCAGCTACGACCGCTTCTTCGCGGAGGCCCGGGTGGGGATGAGCGAGAGCGAGCTGACGGGCCTGTTCAACTACGGCGCGTCGGCGGAAGGCGCCAGCGCAAGTAGCTGCTACGTGCTGGTTGGCCGCGGTCGGTACGAGCGCGGCAACGCCGTGCCGACGACCAACCCGTCCCGCATGGGCGACATGCTCTGGGTCGACGGTGGCGCCAATGTTGGCGGCTACCGTGCCGACTTTTCGCGAGCCGGCGTGTTCGGTCCGCCCGATCCGGACCAGAGCCGACTCGCAGAGGTGATGCTCGCTGTGGTAGCCCGAACCATCTCCATGATCGAGCCGGGTGTTACGGCGCGCGACCTGGCTCGGCGGTGCACCGAAGAGATGGCGCGGTACGGGCTGGAGCCCAACACGGGCGCCGGTCGCCACGGCCACGGGCTGGGTCTGCTGGTGACCGAGCCGCCCGACATCGCGGCACACGATCACACGGTGCTCGAGCCCGGCATGGTTATCACGATCGAACCGGGGTATGTTGCCGAACACGGTCGGTATCACTTCGAGGACGACGTGCTCGTCACGGCCACTGGCCACGAGATCCTGTCCGCGTGCTCGCGCTCCCTCCGCGTCCTCTGACCAGTGCCGTACCGCGATGTCCCGGTGCAGGAAGGAGGTTCCCCGTTGACATTGCCGGGTCATCAGTTTAGCGTGTGAACGTTCACACCGCGCGACACGCCGTGGCATGGGATCTTCCGACTCGTGAGAGGGTCTCCACGGCGCGGTGTTGTTCGTCCAACGGTACCCAGAGGTCGCAGGAGGTCCTTCCAGTGATTCGACGCGAGAAGGCGAAGACCCCGGCCCGGGCAGCGCGCGTGATGGCTCTCGGCTGCGCCGTGCTCAGCGTGCTCCTGGCTGCTTGCAACTCCAGCGGCGGCGCGGGCGCGCCCGCGGGCCCGCTCCCTACCTCTAACGCGGCGGCCACCGTCGCCGTGCCCACCAGTGCTCCGGCCGCCGCGCCCACCAAGCCAGCCGCGCCGGTGGTCGCCGCGTCAGCCGCTCCGAGCGTCGCGGCCGCATCTCCGGTTGCGAATCCAGCTGCGTCGGCGGTGCCGTCGGCCGCCGCGGTGGTCTGCGAGCCAGATAAGGTAGCCACCAAATACCCCGGTCTCGCCAACAAGACCCTGCGGGTCGGCATGGATCCCTCCAACCCACCCATCGAGTACCGGGACGCGAATGATCCGAACAAGATCGTCGGCTTCGATCCCGACTTCCTCGACGCGGTCACCAAGTGCATAGGGGTCGCGTATGAGATCCACCCCGGCCAGTTCAGCGGGTTGATCGGCGAGCTTCAGGCCGGCCGGATCGATGTCGAATGGTCGGACCTGTACTACAACACCGAGCGCGCCCAGGTCGTCAACTACGTCACCTACTTGACGGCTGGCACGGGCGCGCTCGTGAAGAAGGGCAACCCGAAGGCCATCAAGTCGATCGACGATCTCTGCGGCAATCAGGCGGCCGCGAACCTGGGCACGGTTGAAGAAGTGGCGCTCCGCGACCAGAGCGCCAAGTGCACCGCGGCTGGGAAGGCCGCCATCGACCTCACTACCTACCCGGACACGCCGGCGACCGCCCGCGCCGTCCAGACCGGCCGGAGCGACGTGGCACTCTTCGACCTCCTCGCGGTGGACGGGTTCGCCCGCGACAATCCCGACACGGAGCGGGCCTTCGCCATCATCAGCGGGATCAAGGTTGGCGTGGGTGTCGGCAAGTCGAACGACGAGCTGCTGCGCGCCCTCCGTGATGCCATTGGCGCCCTCCAGGCGAACGGCACGCAGCGCACCATCCTCCAGAAGAACGGGATGGATCCGGCTTTGCAGCTGCCCGTCGAGATCCTGACGAGCTGACCCGGCGCCCGGCGCGACTCGCAGAGTGGCGGACAGCGAACGGAGGATGGTCCTCTGAGTCAAGTCGTTCGCTACCTGACGCTGCCGTTTCTCCTGGAGGGCGCGTGGATCGCCATCCAGATCGCCGCGGTGTCCATGGTCGGGGCGCTGGTGCTCGGTCTGGTGCTCGCGCTCATGCGGCTGTCTCCGTTCAAGCCGCTGAGCGGCATCGCCTGGTTTTACACGTGGATCGTGCGTGGAACGCCCATCCTGTTGCAGCTCGTCTTTCTGTACGACGCGCTGCCAGCCGTCGGCATCGTCATGACGTCCGTGACCACGGCCATGATTGGCTTTGCCCTCAACGAGGCGGCCTTCAGCGGGGAAATCATTCGCGGCGGCATCAGCTCCGTGAACCGCAACCAGTCACTGGCCGCCGCCTCCCTGGGCATGGGTCCGCTTCTGACGCTGCGCCGGATTGTGTTGCCGCAAGCGATGCGGGCGATTCTGCCCGCCCTTGGGAACGAATGCATCAGCCTCTTGAAGGGCACCTCGCTCGCGTCGGTCATCGCCGTGAACGAGCTGACGCTGCGCAGCCAGCAGATCGTCTCGCAGAACTTCCAGTTTTTCACGGTCTTCGCCGCATCCGGAGCGCTGTACCTGGCAATGACGACGGTGATCGCCGCGGTGCAGTACGGGCTCGAGCGGCACTTCAACCTGGACGTCGAGCGCTCGTCGCGCGCGGATGGCGCGCTGCGTCGGTTCTTCGGGTTCCGCTTGCGACCAGAGCCAGCGGCAACAGAGCTCGACGTGGCGGGCACGCCCCGGGTCGACCGTGCCAGTGCGCCGCCGGCGGAGCCGACGTCCCTGCCCCAGATCGGGATTGTTGCGGCCAGCCCGATGCCCGACCAGCAACCTGGTGCGAACCGCGGGCCGTTCGTCGTCTGTCACGATGTCTGGAAGGCGTATGGGCATCGGGAGGTGCTCCGCGGGGTTCATCTGACCGTGGGCCGCGGCGAGGTTGTGGCGATTATGGGACCCAGCGGCTCCGGCAAGAGCACGCTGCTGCGCCTCATCAACCACCTCGAGCACCTCGATCGCGGCGAGGTCACTGTGGCTGGCAGCTACGTCGGCTACGAGCTGACCACCGGAGGACTGCGCCCCACCAGAAACCTGAGCAAGGCGCGCGCCGACGCTCGGATCGGCATGGTCTTTCAGCACTTCAATCTGTTCGACCACCTGACGGCGCTGGAGAACGTGATGGAAGCACCCGTGCAGGTGTACGGCGAAGCCCCGGCCTCCGCGCAGACGCATGCGGTCCAGGCGCTGTCAGGAGTCGGCCTTGGACGCCACCTGCAGCACTTCCCGCATCGCCTATCGGGAGGCCAGCAGCAACGCGTCGCAATCGCCCGTGCACTGGCCATCAAGCCGCGGCTCATGCTGTTCGACGAACCTACCTCGGCCCTGGACCCGGAGCTCGTCGCGGAAGTCCTCGCCGTCATCCGACGCCTGTCCGAGGGCGGCATGACCATGCTGATCGTGACGCACGAGGTGCGGTTCGCCCACGAGGTCGCCGATCGCGTCGTGTTCATGGACGAGGGACGCATTGTCGAGGAGGGAACGCCAGCGCAAGTGCTCGACGCGCCCAGGGAAGAGCGCACCCGGCAATTCCTCCGGCTCGTCGAGCGGGAGATAGGGACCTTCTAGCGCCGCGGTCGGGAGCACAGCTACAGAAGGAGGTACGCGCATGGGCAGTACACCACGGGTTGCCCTCATCACAGGTGCAGGAAGCGGCATCGGACGCGCGACGGCCGATGCTTTTTTCGCCGCCGGCTACGCTGTCATGGCACTCGATCAACACCTCGATCCTGTCCAGCAATGGGCCGGAGCACAGCAGTCGCAGAGGGCCGCCGCAGTCCAGTGCGACATACGGGTCTCTTCTCAGATCGCCTGCGCCGTCGCCACGACTGCGCAGACCTTTGGAAGTATCGACGTCCTGGTGAACAACGCGGGCGTGCAGAGCGACGGGATGGTTGACACCCTCCCGGAGGACACGTGGCGCACGGTTATCGACACAAACCTGACCGGTACCTTTCTGTGCGCGCAGCATGCCATCCCGCACCTGCGCGTCCGCAAGGGCACGATCGTGAACACGGGCTCACCCATTGGCCGTCTCCACAAGAGCGGGGTCGGGTGTTACGCGGCAGCGAAAGCTGGCGTCGAGGCATTGACGCGCGTCATGGCGCTCGAGCTCGCGCCCGACGGCATCAGGGTCAACTGCATCCTGCCGGGCTCCACGGATACGCCGCTCGTCTGGGCGAAAGTGCCGGAAGAAGAGCTCGCCGCAAAGAAGGCCCTGGCCGCCGAAGAGCAGCCTATCGGGCGCATCGCGAGCCCGGCGGAGATTGCTGACGTGACACTCTTCCTGGCCTCGGACGCGGCCCGCTTCATGACGGGCTCGTCGGTCGTCGTCGACGGCGGCATCCTGTGCCGGATCGCCTCACGCTACTGAAGCCGCGGGGCCGGCCGGCCGTGAAGGAGCACTCACCAGCTCAGCCGGCGTGGTCCTCGCGCCATGTGGGCCACACGATGCGCGCACGTCGATGCTATTGGGAAAGCTGGTGTGCATTGCGGCGCCGCCCTGATTGTCCTCAATCCGAGCCAGGAGGACGCGGGCAGCCTGGACGCCTAGGGCGTACGGGTCACCGCTGACAGTCGTCAGTGCAGGCTGCACGAATGGCGCCCAGGCCGTCCGAGTATTGGCCACCAGCCCCACGTCATCGGGAAGACGAAGACCACGGCCGGCGGCCGCGCCGAGCACGCCCAGGGTGACGATGTACCCCACGCTCACGAGCCCGGTGGGCCGAGGGCTGGTTCGCAGCAGCGCGGCGACTCTAGCGCGAACATCGTCGGTGCGCTCGCTGGCCGACACGACGAGTGCTGGTTCGGCAGCGATGCCGTGGGCGGCGAGCGTTCCGCGATAGGCGACGACGCGGCTGTCCTGGCCGCTGTAGCGCGTCGTGAGCACCAGACCTATTCTGCGGTGCCCATGGCCGATGAGGTGCTCGGTCGCCATCTGAATCCCACCCGGATGGTCGATGGAGAGGCTGTCGATATCAGCGACGAGGCGGTTCAGGACGACCACGCGCGTTCCACCCGTGACGAGGGCGCGGAGGCCCATCTCGGAAGCATCGCTGACCGCCACGACCAGTGCGCCGTCGACCCGCTGCTCGTGGAGCGCCTCCAAATAATACTGCTCTCTCTCCTGGTCCTCGTCCGTGTTGCACACCAGGACACGGTAGCCCTGTCGTTCAACGACGTCCTGGGCACCGCGCAGCTCCGCGGCGAAGAACGGGTTCATGACGTTGGACAGCACGAAGCCGATGGTGCGTGTCCGCCCACTGCGAAGGCTGCTGGCAATGCGGTTCTGGTGGTACCCGATGGCGTGCATGGCCGCGAGCACACGGTGACGCGTCTCGGGCGCGACCAGCTCACTTCCGTTGACAACGCGGGAGACGGTCTGCCGGGACACACCGGCATCACGCGCAACATCGACCAGGGTAGGCTGATCCAGGGCTCTCGGAGGCTGCGATCCGGACGTCGACAAAGTGAGTTCAGTCCCCCTGCTCGTTCCCGTCAGCCGTTCCCGTACCAGGTTACGCTGTCGCCCATCTTGGGGGCGGCCAGCGCCGTGCCGTCGACGCGGTGCCCACACGGTGGCGCGGAGCGCAGGCCTGCGGGTCCGCGGTGCGTTGACGCGTGCGTCGCGGCCACTCTAGCATCTTGTGAACGTTCACAGCTGGGGAGGATAGCGCCGTTCCTGTTAAGACCGAGCTCCATCAGTTCCCGCAGACGCGGGGCAACCGCGCCATTCTGGTGCTCGTCGATAGCTCGCGGACCGAGTACGCTGTCCTGCCGACCGTCCTCCGCGCGCTCGAGCATTGCGGGATCCCGTTTCGGAGCGTCGACCTGTCCTGGCAGGGCCTCACCGACCGACTGCTGCATGAGTCCGCGGCCGTCGTGATGGCCCAGGAGCACGTGGCCTCGTCCATCGCGGGGAGCGACCTGAGCGCGCTCATTGCCGCCGTCCAGGGCGGCCTGGGTCTGGTCAACCTGGACTTCGATCTGCAGAACGCTCCCCAGGCCCTTGCCGGTGCGCTTGGCGTTGAAGGCAGTGGCGCTGCCGGCTCCTTCCCATTCGGGGCGCTGTCGGGCCTGGGGATTCGTTCCAGCCAGCATTACATCACGGGCACGAAGAGCACCGGGGCGCTGACTCGGACACGGACGCCGTTAGCCTACTGTGGACTGAAGGTCGCGCGAGCAGGGATGGACGTCCTGGTCGAGTCGGATGATGGAGCGCCGGCTCTTGTCGCGGGAAAGCTCGGGCGTGGTCGGATCGTTCAATGGGCGGTATCGCCGCGCCTGTGGCTGCGCCAGTACCTCGGCTGGACCCAGGGCCTGGACGATCTGTTCTGGAAAGCGATCGTCTGGGTGGCACGCAAGCCATTCACGATGAAAGCTATGCCACCGTACGTGCGCATGCGTTTCGACGACTGCAACGGCTACTGGCGCGAGGCGAGAGACCTCGCGTTCCTTGATCACTTCAACGCCCGGGGCCATCGACCTAACGTCAGTCTCAACGTGCGCGCCGTCACGCCCGATGCGGCCGCGCACATCAGCAGGCTTCGAGCCTCTGGGCGCGCTGATTTCGCGGCTCACACACTGGATGCCAATACGAGCGTGTGGTTCAAGCGTGCACACGGTCCCTATACGCCCGCCGAGATGCGCTCCATCGCGCAGGAAGTCGATGCGGCGTTTCTTCGCTGGGGGATCGAGCCGTCGCGCGTGCTGTCCGACCACGAACATGAGTTCGGGCATACGGCTCTGCCGTACCTGCGCGCTCGCGGCATCCGCTACAAAATGAACGTCAATCTACCGGACGAAAGGGCTGAAGGGCTCCATGAAGATTGGCGGCCAGCGCCGTACGGCTCCATGAGCTATGCCTTTGACACGCAGCCAGTCAGCGGCATGTTCGTCGTTTTCAACCATTTTTCGACGTTTGACCACAATCGCACATACCTGGAGGATGGCCGGCGCTTCTTCCTCAATCGCACTGGCGGCGTTGGCGAATGTAAATGGGATTTTCTCAACGGGTTGACACGCTCGACTACAGGCCGTGCTGGCAATGACGTCGAGCAGGCAGCGCAGCGCCTTGCTACCCATACCGCCCGCGGATTGGACAGCCTGTTCTTTGGTGGATCGATTACACACTCGCATTTCATCCGCGACCTGGCGCCCGCCGAATGGGACAGTCTGCTTGATCGTGTTGATCAATTGATCAGTGGCCGTGAACGACGCTACGCCAGCTACGATCACATCGCCGCATACGCCGAAAGCAAGGTGAACACGGTGCTGGACGCTGCCGACCTAGAGCCAACCGGAGGGCTCGCATGCTCTCTGCGCGGTGAGGCAACTGTGCCACTCGAACTGTACTGCTTCTCGGACCGCGACGAGCACACCGAGCATCGCTTCTGCGAGGTTCCAGCATTCAGTGGACAGCAGAAGACAATGCTGGGAACCACTTTCTAAGGCATGTCGCTTTCGTCAGGCGTAGCCCCTCGGTGAACCGGGCGACCAGAGTGCCGGAATCGACCGCGAGACGCTGGAGTCGCGAGTCGATTCGGCCATCGGCCTTGTGCCTCCGCGCCCGTGCCTCCATGGCTACACCACATCTACAAGCGTGCTGTTCGATCTGCTGGATGCGCTGCTGGTCGCGGGCTTGGTGCCAGCGTTCGTGCACGTCAGTCTGGCGGGCCTGTTCCGCCGTGGCTGGGGCGGCGCTTACGCTGCACTAGCGGACGACTAGGTGGACGCCTGTGCTCTGCGTGAGATCGGCGCGACGGCGCCGCGGGAGGCAAGCCCGCCGGTGTGCGCCAGCGACACCAGCGTGTGGGCGCGCTGCGACGCGGACTGCCGTCCCGAGCGCGGGTACTACCATCACCCCGCACGCCAGTCGGCCGGCCAGCCGATCGTGGCCGGCTGGTCCTACTGCTGGCTAGCGCAGCTGAGCTTCAGCCACGATAGTTGGACCGCTCCGCTGGACGTGCGCCGCGTGCGGCCGCCCAGCAACGCGCACACCATGGTGGCCGAGGACCGACCGCTTCGAGGATCGCTTCCTATCGCGCCGACCATCGCGGCCAGCGTTCGAGTGGACAGGCCGGCACTGTCCTGGCACCATGATTTTCGATCACATCCTGCTGACAACGTGAACGGTTGAGCGAGGTCGTTAGATGAATCGGCACACCACTCGCGTGACGCGTCGTGCTTTCCTATCCCGTATCGTCGTCACCCTCGGGGGCGTGTCGCTCACCGCGTGCAGCTCAGCTGCCCCGCCCGCGACAGGGCCGACCTCGCCTGCCGCGGCCGCTGCTCCGACCCAGGCGCCGGCCACCAAGCCTCCCGCGGCCGCCCCCACCTCTTCGCCAGCAGCCGTGGCTGCCGCCTCCCCCAACCCTACGGCCGCGCCGGTCGTCGCCGCCTCACCGGCCGCGTCGGCGCCTTCCCCGGCCCCAACCGCTGCCACAGCACCAGTCGCCGCCGGCCCCGGCCGCGCTCAGGGCGGCAAGATGATCGGCACCATCATCTCGGACGACATCAAGGGGTTCAAGACCTGGCAGGACTCCACCGCCGCCGGCGAGATGCCCGTCTGGAGCACAGTCTTCGATACCTTCGTCGAGTACGACGACAACTACACCATCGTGGGCGGCCTCCTGGAATCGTGGCAGACGTCGGACGCCACCACGTGGACGTTCAAGGTCCGCCAGGGCGTCACCTGGCACGACGGCAAAGGACTTGTCGCCAACGACTTTGTCAACTACTTCAAGACCGCACAGGACCCGGCGTCAGGCACTTACAGCCAGATCATCAAGCCGCTGAAGGGCGCCACCTTCGATGCGCCCGACGACCACACGGTGAGACTGACGCTCGCCGCTCCGAACGCGGCGCTCCTGGACGACTTCTCCGCCTTCTGGCTCGCCCGCACCGCCGACTTCAGCGAGTCCCAGCCAATCGGCACGGGCCCCTTCCAGTTCGTGTCGTGGGAGCGCAACCGCCAGGTCGTCCTCAAGGCGAACATGGCCTACTGGAAACCGGGGCAGCCGGCCTTGAGCGACCTGACCATCCGCATGGTGCCCGACCCCAACCAGGCCATCAACTTGCTGAAGACCGGTGAGGTGCACGCGATCGCGAGCGTCAATCTCCCCCAGATGGACGAGGTGAAGGCCGACCCGAATCTCCAGGTCCTGTCAGTCCCCGACCAGTTTCAGGCGGCCTTCCACTACCTGCTGATGCGGTGTGACCGGCCGCCTTTCAACGATACGAGAGTGCGCCAGGCCGTCAACTGGGGGATCGACCGCCCCGCATTGCTGTCGGCGACGCTCGGCTTCGGCCAGGCCCGCTCCAATCCGGTCGCGAAAGGCAGCTGGGCGTACGACCCGGCCGCGCCGTCCTACGACGCGCGCGACCTCGCCAGGGCCAAGCAGCTGATGCAGGACGCCGGGCAGTCAAGCATCAAGGCCACCTTCAAGTACTGGAAGGAGCTGTCACAGATGCCGTTGATAGCGCAGATCATCCAGCAAAATCTGGCCGAGATCGGCATCACGCTCGACCTTCAGCTGCTCACGATCCCGCAATGGGTGAAAGAGGTCGAGGACGACGCGAACTACGACATGGCGCTGACGGAGCTCGTGCCGCGCTGGGACCCGAGCGACCAGATTGGCAACGCGTACCGCACGGCCGATGGCCAGGCGCTGCACTGGTCGAACGATCAGTTCGACCAGGCCTACGCGGCGGGCGCCGCGACGGCCGACCAGGCACAGCGCAAAGCCGCGTATCAGAAGTGCCAGCAGATCGCGTTGACGGAGTGCCCGGCCGGCATTCTCACGGGGGCGCCGAGCTTCGCGGCTGCTCGCGCCACCGTGCGCGGGATCGTTCTCACCAACCGCAACGTTCTGCTCTACAACCGCGCCTGGATGAGTGCCTGAGCCACTCCCTTGTTCGTGGGCACTAACGTCCCATGGCCGCGTACATCCTGCGCCGACTCGTCCAGCTTGTGCCCGTCCTTGTGCTCGTCATGGCCGCCGTCTTCACGATCTTCCGCCTGCTGCCGGGAGATCCGGCCGAGCTGATCCTCGGCGCCGAACCGGACCCGGCAGCGCTGGCTGCGCTGCGACACCAGTTCGGCCTGGACGAACCGCTGCCCATCCAATTCCTGCGCTGGAGTGGACAGGCGTTGCGGGGCGACCTAAACCGAAGCCAAGGTGGAAAACGCAGGATGATCGCGGTAGGCTCCCGAGGAGGAACGCAAACGGCGAGGTCCTGCGATGGACGAAGTGCTGGACGTACTGAAGCAG
>JAABUQ010003158.1_pt1 | contig 30886 bp, 33 predicted proteins | sample 5560001 | NCBI WGS metagenome assembly JAABUQ01 (sample SAMN10711888, study PRJNA513371) | rock metagenome | isolation source: Antarctica rocks | place: Antarctica: Victoria Land, Finger Mt nord | collected 2015-12-18 | reverse complement strand
GGAGGCGCGAGCTATCGTGCAGCGCGCACGTCGACAACGCAATGATCCCGGTACCGACCTTCCCTCATCCCTCGCGTGCCGTTGCGCGTTCGTCGCGCGCGATGGTCGCGACGCCTCATCCTGCGGCGACGCTTGCCGGCGTCGACGTTCTGCGCCGCGGAGGAAATGCCGTGGACGCGGCGATCGCCGCCAACGCCGTGCTCAGCGTCGTGTACAATGCCAGTTGCGGTATCGGCGGCGATGCGTTCTGGATGATCTACGATTCGAAGCGGCGGCGCGTTGTTTCTTATAACGGAACGGGGCGCACGTCGAAAGCCGCCGCCCTCGATCGCCTCCCGAACGGCCTTTTGCCGCAACGCGGTGCGCTCTCCGTCTCCGTGCCAGGCGCCGTTCGGTCCTGGGACGATGTCGCGCGGGAGCACGGAACGCGCGGTCTCGACGAATTGCTCGCGCCGGCCGAACATTACGCGCGTGACGGCTACGTGGTGACCGACGTCGCCGCAGCGTATCTTACCCTCAATGAATCGCTGTTGCGGCAGGATCCCGAAGCGACGCGCGTCTTTCTGGGCCGTGGCGTTCCGCGCGCCGGTGACACGCTTCGCAACCCGGACCTCGCAGCGACGATCGCACGAATCCGGTGCGACGGCGCGGACGCATTCTACAACGGCTCGATCGCCGAAGCGATCGTTCGCACGCTCAACGTGCGCGGCAATCCCATGTCAGTCGACGACTTCGCTGCGCACCGTACCGAACGAACGGAGCCTCTGCGACTTGCCTGGAACGGTCGCGAGCTGCTCGCGCATCCTCCCAACTCGCAGGGCAGCCTGATGCTCATGGCAATGGGCATGCTGACTGGCGACGGCAACGTCGACGAGCCAACGTGGAATCACCTCGCGATCGAAGCGATGAAACGAACCCTCGAGATCCGCAACGCTACCTTCTGCGATCCGGTCTTCGGCGACGCCGGCCTGGACGCAATTTTGACCCCCGCGGCGCTCGCGCAGATGCGCTCGGAGATCGACCCGCGACGGGCACGCGAGAAGCGCAGTCCGCACGATCACGGCGATACAATCTATCTCTGCGTGGTCGATGAAAACGGCGGAGCGGTATCGCTGATCGAGAGCCTCTACATGAACTTTGGCTCCGGTATCGTTGCCGAAGGAACGGGCGTCGTGCTCCATAATCGCGGCGCCTACTTCTCGACCGTCGCCGGTCACCCGAACCAATATGCCGGCGCGAAGCGCCCCTTGCATACGCTCTCACCGCCAATGGTTCTCAAAGATGGCGCTCCGGAAGTCGTATTCGGTACGATGGGCGGTGACGGTCAGCCGCAGATTCAGGTGCAGCTCCTGCATCACATCTACGATCGCGGGATGAACGTGCAACAGGCGCTTGACGCACCGCGCTGGATCTACGGCCGCCACGTGCTCCCGGGCCGGCCCGAAATCGCGGACCACGATGCCGTGATCGTCGAGTCGCGTATGGACCCGGGAGTGGTCGCCGATCTCGAAGAGCGCGGCCATATCGTCCATCGGCTGGGAGCGTACGAGAACGCGATGGGTCACGCGCACGCGATCGCGATCGATCGCGAATCCGGAACTCTCGCCGGCGGGGGTGACCCGCGTGCGGATTCGCTGGCGCTGGGTTACTAGGCGTCGTTAAGGAATCGCGGCACCTTCGGCGTCGAGGTACAACGCGTACACCGAGGTGCTCGCGGTCATGAAAAGGCGGTTTTTCTTTTTGCCGCCGGAGCACAAGTTGGCACACGGCTCCGGCAGGAGAATCTTGCCGATGAGATCGCCGTCGGAGGCATAGCAGCGGACGCCGTTCTCCCGGGGATCGCCCAACCCATGCTGCACCAGACGTTCCCGTCGACGTCGAGCCGCAGTCCGTCGGTCAAGCCGGACGCGAAATTCTCCGCGAAAATCTGGCCATTCTTGATTGTGGGACCGTCGACGTCGAACACGCGTATGTGCGCGGGTCCGCCATGCGTGATGCCGCTGTCGACGATGAACAGCTTTATTCTCGTCGGCCGAGAACGCAATTCCGTTGGGCCGCACGAAGTCGTCGGCGACGACGCTGCCCTGTCCCGTGTGCGGGTCGATGCGGTACACGGCGACAGGCACCTCGAGCTCAGATTTGTCGCCCTCGTAGTTGCCGAGGATGCCGTAGCCCGATCGGTGAACCAAATCGCGCCGTCTGCGGCGACGGCGACGTCGTTCGGCGCGTTCAAACGCTTCCCGTTGAAGCGGTCCATGAGAACGGTAATGATGCCGCTGGTTTCGGTGCGCGTTAACGCGCCGGGCACCGTGCTCGCAAGTGACGAGGCGTCCCTCGCGATCGCGCGTATTGCCGTTCGCGTTATCGACGGCGCCCGAAAGATGCTGACGTGTTCGTCATCCTCGATCCAACGCATGATACGGTTATTCGGTATGTCGCTCCACAAAAGATAGCCGCCGTCGCGAAAGTAGACGGCCCTTCTGTCCAGCGAAACCCGGTTGCGATCCGCTCGACCGCGGCGTTGCGCTGGTGGAAGGTAAAGCGCTTATCGAGCGTCTCGATGCGATGATCCGGATACGACGTATCCGGCAGCATGCCCAGTGCCGAGCGATCGTTGAAGGCAGCATTCGCCAGCTTGGTTCGTTGTCCCGGATCGGCAAATGCGCTTGAACGATCATGCTCTTCCCCTCGCGCGCAGGCTCGCTTCGATGCGGTTCTTCAAAACCGCATCCGCGAATCACTGTCTCCCGCAACGAAGTGGAGGTGCAACGTTCTGATGCGCGCGATCGATACTCACGTTAACTTCTTCATGGCTGCTCGGGACAAACCGCGCAGGAAAATCGTTTCCGCACCCAAAGCTCGTAGCCGAATCGCCCTTGCCGAGATCGGTGTGCTTCATTCGCGGCATCTCTGATATGGACGTTGGCTTGCTGTCGGTGCGTGGGCTCCGCAAGCAGCTCGGCGGGACGCGCGCGCTCGACGGAGTCGATTTCGAGGTGTGCCGCGGCGAGATTCACGCGCTGCTCGGCGGCAACGGCGCCGGAAAGTCGACGCTGATCAAAACGTTGGCGGGCGTCCATCGCGCCGATGCCGGCGAGATCGCATGGCGCGGCCGCGCGATCGACGTCGCGGCAGACCGGCCGCCGATCAGCTTCATCCATCAAGATCTTGGCCTCATCGAGTCAATGACCGTCGCCGAGAACATCGCGCTTGTCCGCGGGTATCCGCGCCGAGCCGGTCTCGTCGATTGGCGCCGGCTGCGAGCACGGTCAGCTACGGCATTGGAAGTCGTAGGAAGCGGCATCGATCCGGAAGCGGAAGTCTCGGCCTTGCGCGCCACGGAAAAATCGATCGTCGCGATCGCGCGCGCGCTCGCTAGCGATTGCGAGCTGCTCGTGCTCGATGAGCCGACCGCGAGTCTGCCTGAGGCCGACGTTGCGCGGCTGTTCGACGTTCTGGGCCGCCTGCGCGCGGGGGGCATCGGAATGATTTACGTCAGTCACCGTCTGGATGAGATCTTTCGGATCGCCGATCGCGTGACGGTTTTGCGCGACGGCAAGAACGTTGCGACCCGGTCGCTCCGCGAGACCACACCGGCTGAGCTCGTCTTGATGATCGTCGGCCGTCCGCCGGCTGAGGTCTTCGTTAAGCCGCCGCACCCCGAAGCGCAAACCGTCCTCGAACTGCACGACGTGCGCGCTCAGGGTGCCGGACCGATATCGCTACGTATCGGTTCGGGCGAGATCCTCGGGCTCACCGGGCTGCGCGGCGCAGGACAAGATGAAATCGGCCGCGCGATCTGCGGTATCGTACCGCGCGCTAGCGGTAGCGTGCGACTTGGGGGCCTGGAGATCGACGTGCGCTCCCCCGCTGACGGCATTGCGCTCGGGATGGGTTTCGTCTCCAGCAAGCGCCAGCAGGAGAGCCTCGCGATGAGCCTTTGCGTGCAAGAAAACTTGAATCTCAATCCCGCCGCGCGTGGCCGACGCGCACTCGAAACGCAGTCGTGGAAAGCGGAATGCCGGGCAGCGACGGGAGTTGCAAAAAGTTTCGGAATTCGCCCCGCCGATCCGGAGCGCGTCGTTAGCACCCTATCCGGCGGAAATCAGCAGAAGGTCGTGCTTGCGCGTGCGATCGGTATCGGCCGGGCGCTCCTCGTTCTCGAAGAACCGACGGCCGGAGTCGACGTCGGCGCGAAAGCCGACATCTATGCACTGTTGCACGATGCGCTCGAAGCCAGCGCAGCGCATGCAACGGGCCTGGCGATTCTGCTCGTCTCGTCGGACCTCGAGGAAATCGCCGGCGTTTGCAACCGCGTTCTCATCTTTCGTCGCGGCACAATCGTCGATGAGCTTGCGGGTGGCCAGATATCGCTGCAGACGCTCACGACGCTCGTGACAGCCGCCGGACGCGTTGCGTGAACGTCCGTCCGACGCTCTCGCGATTCGTCGCCAATCAAGGTCTTCTGATCCTGACGATTTTGCTCGTGATCGCTTTCTCGATCGCGCTCCCGCACACGTTTCCGACGCTGCTCACCGCCCAGTCGATCCTCATCGATCGCTCGACGACGGCGTTTCTTGCGCTTGCCGAGATGATCGTCATCGCCGCCGGTCAGTTCGATCTCTCGATCGGCTACGGCATCGGCCTCATGCACATCCTCGCCGTCGGCTTACAAGTGAAGGCGGGGTTTCCGTGGCCCCTCGCGGTCGCTACGGTGCTCGCGATCGGCGCTGCGATCGGTCTCGTCAACGGTATGCTCGTTCGATACGCCAAGATCGATTCGTTCATCGCGACGCTCGGCGTCGGCACGATTCTGTATGCCGCGTCGAACTGGTACACCGGTGGTCAGCAGGTCAGTGGCTCGTTGCCGGCCGCCTTTGTCGCAATCAACGGCGCGGCGCCGCTCGGGATTCCCATCGCGGCGCTTTACGTACTGCTCATCGCGGTCGCGCTGTGGATCGCGTTCGAGTACTTGCCGGTCGGCCGGTATCTGTATGCAATCGGCGCCAACGAACGCGCAGCGGAACTGATCGGCATTCCGATCACGCGCTACGTGATCGGTGCGTTCGTCGCTTCGGGGTTGATCACGGCGATCGCCGGCGTCGTGCTCGGAGCGAAGCTGCAAATCGGTCAGAGCAACATCGGTCCGGAATATCTCTTGCCCGCATTCGTCGGCGCGCTCTTGGGCTCGACGTCGGTCCGTCCGGGCCGTGTCAACGTGTGGGGCACGATTGTTGCCGTGCTGATCCTCGCCGTCGGGATCTCCGGCATTCAACAGATGGGCGCGTCGTTCTTCATCGAACCGCTTTTCAACGGCCTCACGCTTATCGTCGCCGTCGGACTCGCTGGCTACGCGGTTCGCCGCAGACTGCGCGCAGGGGTCGCGGTCAGCAGCGAAGCGCCGCAAGACGAGCCGCGCGTCCCCCCAGTACCACCAGAAGGAGTTCGCACATGATGATCACTCGGACAATGCGGAGCGGAGAGGCGCGCGCGATCGCGATCGTCATTACTGCCATCGTAACCACGCTGCCGCTCTTGCCGCTCCCTGCACTCGCGGCCGATCCGGTTGCCGCCGCCAAGGCCGCTACGACGAAAGCCGAGGCGCCGGCCAAAGTGTGGGATGGCCCGACGAGTGGTCCCAAAGCGCAGAAAGGTAAGTTCGTCCTTTACGTTTCCACCAATCAACAGAATGGGGGGGCGCTCGGTGTGGGTAACGGCGTCGTCGAAGCCGCCAAGCAGATCGGTTGGCGCACCCAGGTCATCGATGGGCAAGGTACGGTATCGGGTCAATCCGCGGCGCTCAACCAAGCCATCGCGCTCAAACCCGACGCAATCGTTCTGGGCGGCATCGATGCCGTCGGGCAGAAAACGGCAATCGAACGCGCGCTATCCCTGGGCATCAAGGTCGTCGGATGGCACGCGGGACCGAAGCCTGGACCGATGAGCGATCCCAAGGTGTTCACAAATATCGAAACGCGGGCGGAAGACACGGCGAAGACGACGGCCGACTACGTCATCGCGAAGTCCGACGGCAAGGCGAACGTCGTCATTTTGACGGATTCCCAGTACGCCATTGCGATCCTCAAAGCGCAGACGATGCGCAAGGTGATGGAAGCGTGTAAGACCTGCAGCGTTCTGGATTATCTCGATTCGCCGATCGCCGAGGCGTCGACGCGCATGCCTCAAGTTACGATCTCGCTCAAGCAGCGCTTCGGGCCGCGGCTCGGGTGGCTGCTCGCGATCAACGATCTCTACTTCGATTTCGCGGCGCCCGCGCTTCGGTCGGCAGGCGTCGGTCCGGGTGGTCCACCGCAGTTTGTTTCCGCCGGCGACGGAAGCACGTCCGCGTACGGACGCATTCGCGACGGACAGTACCAGGTCGCGACGATTCCGGAGCCGCTAAACCTTCAGGGATGGCAGGTCGTCGATGAGCTCAATCGCGCCTTCTCCGGCCGGCCGCCCAGTGGCTATGTGACGGCCGCGCACATCGTCACCAAGGAGAATATCGGCTCGGATGGTGGACCCAAGAACATCTTCGATCCGGCGAACGGCTATCGACACCAGTACAAGAAAATCTGGGGCATACAATAAGCGTTCGCTCAAGTTCCTTCGTATTGTAGGATGTAGAGTCCGGCGTTGTAGTCGGTGACGTACATCAGGCCGCTGGATTCAACGAACACATCGCAGGACTGAATCACGCGCGGCCGGTTCGGTCGCGTATCGAACATCGTCTGCGGCGGCGGGGGAACGTAAGCGGCGACTTCGCGGGGCGCGAACTGATCCGTGATCTCGAAGACGCGAACGCCCGCGTTTTGATACGTCGCGAAGATGATATTCGAGCTTACGAACGAGCCGGGCCGGTTCTCGTGAAGATTGTGCGAACCGGCATGGCCGCCTTTTCGGCAGTAGTCTTCGTCCGTGGGGTTGGGCAGCGTTGCGATCGTGATGGGGTTCGTTTTCTCGCGCACGTCGACGACCCACACGTATTTGATGCCGTCTGCGCAATTGTCGGCGATGCCTTCATCCGCGACGATCGCAAGACCGCGATCGGGTAGCGGCAGCGGCGAGTGCGTCCCGCCGCCGAACGGCGGATTCCAATTCCGATGCGCGAGCAAGCGCGGTTTGCCCGGGTCTCGCACATCATGGATCGTCAAGCCGCCGTCACGCCATGCGCCGTACGCGAACCCATCCGCTTCGAGCACTTGATGGCACGCGTAGCGCTGTCCCGCGGGCCAAGTCGGCGTCTCGCCGCCGGCAGCCCACATGCCTGGGAGCCACCAGCGGCCGACTTCGTGCGGCTTGCGCGGATCCGACACGTCGACGATGAGGAAAATGTGATCGGTGAAACCGGCCAGCGACGCGGAGACGTATGCATACTTGCCGCCGACATACCAAATGCGGTGCAGTCCGAGGCCGTCCACGGGCATGAATCCGAGTTCGCGCGGCGTCGGGGGATTCGAGATATCGTAGATGCGCAGGCCCGCGGTGAACTGAAATCCCGATTCAGCGACGACCTGCGCGACCGGTTTCGTATAGTATTCGCTCTCGTCGGCGAATGCCGGGACCTTCCACATGTCGACCGCGTTGATGACCAAAAGCAGATCGTCCGCCGTTTGCAGATGTATGGTCCACGTATTGGGTGGCGCCGCGATAAAGTTGACCGGTTTGGGATGCTTTGGGTCGCGCACGTCGATCACGGTCAAGCCGCTCGAGAACATATGGCCCACGAAGGCATGGCCGCGATGGACCATCACCTGAACGCCGTCTCCGTGCCCTCCCTGGTCCGCGTGCGCGACGAAACTGATGTTGCGCCGCAGTGCATTATTTGGATCGTGCATGACGATCGCTATGCCGCAGCGGAAACTTCGGCCGGGTCGAAGTTGAGTTCGATCGTGAGGCCGTTAGGGTCTTCGATAAATACTTGATGCACGTCCAGCATCGGGACGGTCCGTTCTTCGAATCCAAGCGCACTATCGCGCAATCGGTCGTGCAGTTGTCGCAGATCCGTTGCCCGGAACGCAACGTGGTCGATCGTTCCCGTTCCGGACGCGCTCGCTTCGGCGCCGATGAGGTGGACGACCGGAATGTCGCCACAGTAAAGCCATGCTCCGGGAAATGCGAACGGCGGTCGCGGTCCCTCGCGCAGCCCGACGACGTCCACGTAAAAACGACGCGTAGCATCCAGTTTTGACGTTCGAATCGTGTAGTGATCCAATCGCTCGATTGCCACAGCGCCCTCCGGATCGTGCTCTTCAAGGCGCCGGCGAAGCATCCTCGCCGCAACCTGTTACAACCGGCGTAGCTTCGCGTTAAGTCGACGCGTGCTACCGGGCGACCGCCGGCGATACGCCCGCTACGCGACGGAGTCGTCCGAGCGGCGGCAAGACTTTGCGTGACCCGCCACTGAAAGCAACTCCAATGAACGAGACCGTCGACGTTCGCGGTCAGGCCGCGATCATCACCGGTGCCGCGACCGGGATCGGGCGCGCCGTCGCGCGTCGGCTTGCGGCCGACGGCATGCAGGTGACGGTCGCGGACCTCGACGGCGACCGGGCCGCGGACGTCGCGGCGGAGGTGATCGCGCGTGGCGGCTTGGCGGTCGGACTCTGCATCGACGTCACGCAGGCGGCCGACCGGCAGCGCATGATCTCTGGGACGCTCGATGCGTTTGGCCGCTTCGACGTGCTCGTCAATAACGCCGGAACGCAAGTCATCAGCGATTCGCTCTCCGTGGATGAACGCCACTGGGACCGTCTGATGGACGTCAATGCGAAGGGAACCTGGTTTGCATCTGCGCTCGCGGTTAAGACGTTCCTCGAGCACGGAACGCACGGCGGCCGCATCGTGAACGTCGCGTCGATCGCTGGTAAAATGGCGAGCACGGTGCTGCATCCGGTTTATAATGTTAGCAAAGCGGCGGTGCTCGCGATGACGAAAACGTTCGCGGCGGCTTACGCGGCCAATGGAATCCGCGTCAACGCCGTATGTCCGGGGGTCATCCAGACCAGCATGCAAGATACCGTAGACCGGGAGTTCGCCAAGCTGCAAGGCCGTACGCCCGAAGAGGTCCGCCAGGAGCGGCTGACGCGAATCCCGCTCGGCTACGCGGCTGAACCCGACGTCGTCGCGGGCGTGGTCTCATTTCTCGTCGGCAACGACGGCCGCTATCTGACTGGCCAGGCGCTCAACGTCGACGGCGGCATTCTGACGTACTGATGATTCGCGACGAATTCGGGCTTAGCGGCCGAGTCGCCGTCGTCACCGGCGCGAATCGCGGACTCGCCGGCGCGCAACGGCGCGCGCAAGCTGAGAACTTTTATATGGAGACGGACATGAATGTAGCGCTCATCAACAAATCCGGTGCGTAGCAGAGAGATCGGCGAACGCATTCCGGCGGGCCGCTGAGGCGCGCCCCGCGACATCGGCGGACTCGCGGTCTTTCTCGCATCGCGGGAGGCGGATTACATCCACGGGCAGACGATCGCCGTCGACGCGGGTGGCTCGCACGATGAGCGGGATCGCGATCGTTACCGGCGGTGGAAGCGGGATCGGCCGGCATACGGCACTGGCGCTCATCGAAGCCGGCTTTCTGACGGTCCTGGCCGGGCGCCGCCAAGACCAGCTCAATGGGACGCGGCGTTGGCCCCGGCCGATCGAACCTTGGCGATTCGAACCGATGTGACGGAGCGCGCGTCGGTCGACGCGCTTTTCAGCACGGTCGCCGAAACGTTCGGCAGGGTCGATGTGCTCTTCAACAACGCCGGTACGTCGGCGCCCCCAGTACCGTTTGAGGATCTCACGTCCCAGCAATGGGAGGCCGTCGTCGCGGTAAGAGCGCCGTTCAACCATCGGGCTCTCGCACGACCGCGATTGGTTTCCGCCGGCGCGACGCTCGGACGGTGTCCGTGCTCTGGGAGGACGGGCACCGGAACGACTTCGACGTGCGGGACCTCCGGCTGGCGTGCCGTTGCGCTCTCTGCGTGGAGGAGATGAGCGGGCACTCTCTCTTGGATCCAAAGAGCGTGCGACCGGACGTGACCCCACGGACGATCACCGCCGTCGGCAATATGCCGTCACCATCAACTGGAACGACGGCCACAGCACCGAGATCTACTCGTTCGAGCACCTGCGGGCTCTTGGTGAGCGCAGCGCCGCTGGGCTCGTCGAAGATGTCTGACCTGCTTGTCGACTCGACGATCACGATCCGCGCCGAAACCTTGCTCGCCGACCCCGACGCGTTCAAGTTCACGGTGAGCCGGACCGTGCACCCCGGCGGCCCGTTCTTCTTCAGTCGATTAAGACGCCGTCGCGCTGGTTCGAGCGACGCGCCGCCGTGCGCCTTTTCAGCAATGCATTCCTTTCTCGAATCTTTACGGAACACCAGGGGACGCGGGCGTCCCGGCAATCCACACAGAACATTCGGCCGCCTATGGAGAGCGGATACCTTATCATGTGAGCTTGCAGGTCATGGAACGCGCGTCGTTTTACCGCGGTCGCTACGCTGACGAACTCGACGCGTTCGTGTTCAATGACGGCCACAATCGCTCAGAAATCTACGACGGCGAAGATTTTCTCGTGGGTGGTACGATCCGGCGACTCTCTAACTTGGGCGGACGAGGCAATTGGACTTGGCAGACGGCTTCCCAGTACGAGGGGCGCTGAATGCAAGGCAGAGGCAGAAACGAAGATGGCTGAGGCGAACTTTTCCAACGAGTTCGATTGGAGCAAGGTCGTCAAGCGCTACGCGAACGGAGCCAAGATCCCCGGCGCAGCGAGCGTGGGCGTCGCGGGCGCGGACGACGAGTACATCTACGTGAAGCACCGGTTGTGGAGCGATCGCTTCAGCCGTAAGAATATCGAAGAGGCCGTCGCGCGGCTCGCAGCCGGCAAGATGACGCGCGACAAAAGCGGTTTCATCGAGCAGTGCCGTATCGTCGCGGGCGACGAACACCCAACGACGGCCGCCTGGATCTTGAAGGATCTGGGCTTCCTTGTATAACGCTCCCTGCGTTTTTAGCGAGGCACCTACTTGACCGCGCCGAGCGTTAGACCGCGGACGAGATAGCGCGAGAAGATCAGCGCGAAAACGAGGATTGGCGCGGCGATCAACGTGCCTGCCGCCATCACGTCGCCCCACGGAATCGAGTAGCCGCCCAAGAACGAGATCGCGGTGATCGGCGCGGTGCGCGCATCGGGACGCGGCATGAGGATTAGCGCGTATAGCAGCTCGTTCCATGAGAAGATCAGCGCGAAGATGGCGCCGACGGCGATGCCCGGCGACGCCAGCGGAATTGCGATCCGCGTGAAGACGGCAAACCGGCTCGCGCCGTCGATCATCGCCGCCTCTTCGATTTGCTTGGAGATCGAGCGGAATTGGTCGGCGCTCATCCACATGACTAGCGGAATCGCAAAGGTCTGGTAGACCAAGATCAGCACGATCGGCGAGTCGATCAAACGTAAGATTCCCGCGATGACGAAGTACGGTATCACGAGGACGACCGGGATCATCATGAAGTTGCTGATGAACCAAAACCATACGTCGCGACGGCCACGAAACGCAAAGCGCGCGATCGCATAGCCCGCGGGCACGCCGAGCACCACCGCAAGCGCCGTCGTTCCGAGCGCGACGATCACCGACTGCAGGAGCGCCGGCCCCATGCCCATCTCGCCGACGACGTGCGCGTAGTTTCGTCCCGTCGGTACGAACAGCCATTTCGGCGGAAGGCTGAAGATGTCGGCGTCGGTTTTGAAGGATGAGAGCAACATCCAGAGGACGGGAAAGAGCGCGACGACGATCAGCGCGATGCATGCCACGACGATGACGGTGTTCCCGATCGTCCGTCTCATGCTTCGAGTTCCTGATAGAAGGCGCGGATGTAGATTCGCGCGAGCACGATCGTCACGATGAGCAGGATGATCGATTGCGCGGCCGCACCGCCGATGTCGAACGCCCGAAAGGCGTTGCGCTGCACGTAGAGCGTGATCAGCTGCGTTGCAACACCGGGACCGCCACCCGTCAATGTAAAGACCATGTCGAAGAGCTTGAAGATGTACGCGGTCTGGAAGATCAATGCGGCGGTGATGCCCGGCAGCAAATACGGCAGCTTGCCGTAGCGGAGGATCGCGGGCCAGCTATTGGTCTCCAAGCGCATCGCTTCTTCGATCTCCTTCGGAACGGTCGCGAGCCCCGCCAGCAAAATGAGCGCGACGAACGGCGTCCACTGCCAGATCTGCAACACGAGGATCGTGATGAAGGCCGACGCCGGCGACCCGAGCCAGTCGACCGGGCCGACGTGTACGAGCCCGAGCAGGCAGTTGATGACGCCGAACTGTTCGTTGAAGATCAAGTCGCCGACGAGGCCGACGACGACCGGCGTCATGGCCATCGGAATCACGAGGATCACGCGCACGGCGCCGCGCAAGGCGCTAAACGTATCGCCGTCGAGCACGAGCGCGACCCCGAGGCCGATGACGAGTTCGAGCGGCAGCGCGATCACGAGGAACAGCAGCGTCCGCCCGAGCGAAGCGAGGAAGAAACTGTTCGTGAACGCTTGGACGTAGTTGGACGCGCCACTCCACGGCGTGCCGCTCGCGAGGTTGATCAGGCTCACCTGGTGGACCGAAGCCCACAGCGCGTAGATGACCGGATAGACGCCGACGACGATCAGCGCGACCATGGCAGGCGCGAGATAGACCCACGGCAGAATCGCGTCTGCCCGTTCGCGTTTCGAACGCGAGGATTCGGCGCTCCGCGTACCGGGCGCCCCCTGCGAAGCGATCGTCGCCATCGTTAACGCTCTCCCCCGGCGCCGCCCGTGTCGTAGCCGTTGCGCACGAGTATCGCGTGGATGCTCGTTTGAATCTTCTCCATACCGTCCTGCACGCCGATACCGCCTTGTTCGATGAGCGTTCCCCAGTTCGCAACGACTTCCGACATCTCGGGATACTGAGCGATCTGCGGCCGCCAGTCGGCGCGCGCGTGCCCCCAGCCCTCGACCATCGGCTTGAGGAACGGATATTTTTGCTGCATCGCCGGATCGGTATCGAAACTTGTGCGCGCGACCACGGCACCTTTCGCAACAAGCGGCTTGGCGAGTTTCTTAGAAGTTAACCATTGAATGAAGAGCCACGCTGCGTTTTGTTTCGCGGTCGGCGATTGCCCGTTGATCATGTAGGCGAAGCCGCCGAGTGCCGGGATCGCGCCGCCCGGTCCGGCGGGTTCGGTCGTTACGCCCAGACACGACCCGATCTTCGACGTCCCAGGCTCCGCGAGCGTCGTGTAAAAGGACGACCACTCCGTGAGCATCGCGACTTGCCCTTGCGCCATGAGCTGCACGACCTGCGGATGGTCGTCCCCGACGATGCCCGGCGGCATGTACTTGAGCAGCGAGTGTCGGTACTCGATGCCGGCGATCGACTGCGGCGACGCGAGCGTCGGCTGCGTGCCACCGGGCTTGAACCAACCGCCGCCAAAGTCCCAGATGAAGCGTGAGAACGCGTCAGCCGTCTGTGTTTCGCCGTACATCGACTGCAGCGCGTACGCGTAGTGCCTGTGCGCGGGATCCGTCAATTTCGGTGCGTAGACATCGCGCAACTCGTGCCACGTTCGCGGCGGACGGTTGAAGCCGGCTTTCTGCAGCATGCACCGGTTGTAGTACAATAAGCCCGAATACGAGTCGAACGGTAAGCCGTAGAGTTTGTGCTTCCAGGTAAAGGCCTGTTGCCACACTGGGAAAAAGTCGTGTACGTCGAGCGCGGGGTCGGCGAGTTTGGGGTCGCGCATGAACTTTTCGAGCGGCACGACCCAACCCGGTGTCGAGGCGAACGTACCGAGCCAAACGATGTCGCTCAAAATCGCATCGTATTGATCGCTCTTCGAGACGAAATTGAGCGTTTCGGCCTCGAGCGTGCTCTCGTACGGATACGTCGTGAGCGAAACGTGGATGCCCGTCTCACGTTCGAACTCGGGCAAGAGCGCCCGTTCGGCGACATAACTCGGACGGTCGAGCGCCACGGCACTGACGTTCACGCCCTTGTACGGCGCCGCCGCTGTCGCAAGACTCCACGCGTCCGCGGTGACGCTCTGCTTGACCGCCGCCATCAGGACCAGCCCGAGGACCATCGCGCATGTCAGCGGTGAAAGAACTTTCACGCTCGCTACATTCCCGCCGCGAAACGTTTCTATCGTGAAACGGCGACCCTTACGCCGTCGCGACGGGCGAGCGTGCGAGCGCCCGAACGTCGGCGATCGTTGCACGCGGCACGATGAGATTCGGATCGACGCGCAGTTCGAGCAGCGTCGTCTTGCCGCTCCGTAGCGCAGCGTCGAACGCCGGTGCTACGGCGTTGTCGCGCGATCCGTTTAATCTCTTGGACACACGCTTCGGCACTCGACGGCGACCGACGCAATGTCGAGCCCCTCGCGTGCCAGTGCCAGCGCAATCGCCGTCCCTATTCCTCGGCTGCCGCCCGTGACGACCGCGACTCGCCGGTCGATCTCCCTCGGCAATCGCTCACCCATCATGCGGGTTGCTCCACCAAGAACGTCAGCATCTCTCGACAAGTCTCTCTGGGCGCTCTTCTGGGACGTAATGACCGCAGTCTCGGAGCACGGCACGGCGATCGTCTACGGCGGGCGCCCGCATCACCATCACGATGCTTTCGCCGATACCGGCTTCCGCACCAAGGGTCAAGACCGGCATCGGCAGCTTTTTCTTTGCGTACCTCACGATACCGGAAAACGGTCGCACCAGCGTGCGACAGTCGGTGAAACCGGCGGGCATGGTCCTCGGCATTAGTTTGACACGGACGTATTCGTCGATATCGGTCCCAAAGGCGCGCGGAATAAAAGCGACCTAGTAATCGTCATAACATCTTTGCGTCGCATCGTGATAGCGCGATTAATCACCCCAAACGCCCGTTCTGCCTAGCTCTTGCTGGGCGGCACGATGCGCAAGTTTAACGACTTATCTCCGTTTGAACGAACGAGGCCGCTCACGCGTCGACTCGCGATTATGTCAACGCTGAGCTCGATCGAGTAGCGGTAGCGGTCCGCACGATATTCGCCGACGACGTACTCAATCGCTCGGCCGTCGGTATCATAGGTCGTGCGGGTGACAACCAAAAGGGCGGTCCTTCGTGGCACTTCAAGGAGTGCGGCAGTTGCATTTGAGGCGTTAGCGGCATCGAGAAATTGGTCAGCACGGGCAGGCGACATTCCGCGTTCCGCTAGCAAGCCGTACAACGAACCGGAAAAATCCTGATCGAAAGAGATTCCGACCGACGCGGGCAGCCAAGACGTTAGCACCGCGACCGGGTCGTCATCGGCGAGACGGAGCCGCGCTACGCGCAACGTTAGATCATGCGGCAGGAGGCGTAACTGCGCCCGAACTTGGTCCGGCGGCGTTTCCAACGCCGCGGACAAGACGCGAGCCGACGCCGTCAGCCCGGCGCGGCGCACTTCTTCCGAAAAACTGATGAGTCGGGGAAGCTGTTCGATGAGACGCGCCTCGGTTACGAACATCCCGCGGGGGCGCTCCGTTCGCACAAGTCCGCCCGAAACGAGCTCACGAATCGCTTGTCGCACGGTAGCTCGGCTCACCCCGTACATGCGCTGAAGAGTCTCCTCCGTCGGAAGGGCATGACCCGGCCGCAAGGCTCCACTATCGATCTTGCTGCGGAGATCTTGAGCGATCTGGTGATACAGCGGAAGCGGATTCCGACGATCGATCATCCCAGCGCCATTATGCCATAACTGGCTCAATCTTGACTCGTTCTTTGGACGGCGCTATACTTTCTGTACGATTGTACGGACAATGCCCGTGGACACGGATTCCCGTGAGAGTTAACTATGGCGTCGCCTCCGTCTCCTATCTATCTCCGTAGCCGGAACCCTCGCGCTGCGCTGATGCGCAGTGACAGTGCCGCAATTCTTCGGCGGTTCTTCTTTTGCGAAGCTGCTCTTGTCCGAGGCCAGGCAGGCTGGTTGCCCGCGATCGCGTCCTTGGACGTGAAATTGACGCTGCCGCGGCACATTTGGGAAGACGCCCAGCTTGCTGAAGCACTCCGCAACCGCGTATTCGAGCTCAAATTCCCGAGCCGATTTCTAGAAGTCGGCTCCGATGCGCCGCTCACCGACCTGCTCGAAGCGAGTCGCCATGCTCCGGGGCCGGCCGCTTATCTTAATGGGCTCGCTCGCGTCTTTGTTCCGGCATTGCGTGACGCGTACGCGGCCTATCTGGAGGCTGCCGACGACATCGGCGACGGACCGACGAAGCGGTTTCTCACCTTCGGAATTCAAGAAAAGAAACGGCAAATCGAGGAACTCTCAAAGATGGTCATGATGATTCTCGATGGTAACGCGCGAAATTCCGCTGAAGCCGAGGCTTGGACGGACGCCCTCAAATTTCGTTTAACCGAAATCGGCGGCATCACACTTGAACCATCAAAACCGGTGAACTTTGAACGGAAGCTGCCTGGTTCCCGGTCATTCACCCTCACGCAAATACCGGCTCGCGACGCGCGATTCCGTCGCATGCGCTTCTACTGGCCCGACAACGTCGACCCCCATTATGATTACGGCACCGCAATTCTTTTGCAGCTTCGTAGCGCAATCAGTCACCTCAACGAGGTATGGGCGGTCGAGACCGCTGGCGCGATTCTCGACGCGTTCGCCGATCAACTCGGCTGGGACTTCGTCAACGACGCAGCGCGATGGGTGTACGATGAGAGCCGCCATACGATGATGGGCTGGACGCGATTGCGTGATTGGGGGTTCCATGATAATGAGTTGCCCCTTGGTTCGTACATTTACGATAGCACCCGCAATGAAGATCCGATCTATCGGCTTGGAATGCTTTCGTACTTCGAAACAAAGAACATCGGCAAGAAGATAAAGCGGGCCGAAGCTTTTGCCTCATACGGCGACACAGCGAGCGAGCACGACATGGACTTTGACTGGGCAGATGAAGGGATGCACACGGCGTACGGGCAGCGCTGGCTTCCAGCGCTTTTCGAACAACGTGGCTGGCCCTTGACGGCGATGCGCGATGTCCGATCCCGCTGCGACGAGCTCGTGCAAGCAGAGGTTGAGACCGCGACGCCTCAAGAAATCGCAGAAACCCGAGCCGTCGCGGACCACCTCATTGCCCGAGCACACGAATTCGCGACCGTGGTAGCTTAAGGATTGCCGGCACGAATCGTCAGCACGCCGCCAGAGCGGCACAACATCTTGCGAAGGAGATCTCTTGATGCACGGACTCACGGCACGACGGACGTTCACCTTTCTCGGGGCTGTCGCGATTCTCGCCTCGCTGGTGGTGGGCGTTCCAGCGCGAGCGGGATCGGATTTCCGGCTTTCTCCGAAAATCGGTGCCCACGCGACGGGCCACAAGATGCTCGTTTTTCGAATCTCCTATCATGATCCGTCGCTGCCGTTCGCGGCACCGATCCGCGCGGGCATCGAAGACGCTGCCCGTGATCTCCACGTCGATGCGAAGATGGTCGGGCCTGCGGGTGGGGCTGCGGACAAGCAGGTTGCCGAACTTCAAGATCTCTTGGTACAAAACATCGACGGCGTAGGCGTCTCTTCCGCTACAACGGACGCACTCGCACCTCTCATCAACAAGGCGATCGGCGACGGCGTCCCGGTCGTGACGTTTAACACCGATAACCCGAAGAGCCATCGGCTCGCCTTCGTCGGTCAAGACCTCGTGCAATCGGGTCGGATCGCAGGTGAGCAGATGGGTAGGCTGCTCGGTGGCAAGGGGCACGTGTTGATCTACTCGCTCGATGCGGCCGCCCAATGGTCGCACGATCGCGAGAGCGGGGCACGAGAGGCGCTTGCGAAGTACCCAGGCATCAACGTCGTCGGCCTGATCAGCGCGAACAATAATACCGAGAGCACGTATTCGGTCATTCAGAATGCCATGACCGGGCATCCCGACGTCGATGGAATCGTCGCGCTAGACTGCTGCAGCTTCCCAGCTGCGGCACAGTACGTACAACGCAGCCACCTCATCGGCAAAGTGAAAGTCGTCGGCTTCGATCTTCTGCCACTCAATCTCGAGATGGTGCAAAATGGTGCCGCCCAGGTAACGATTGGCCAAAATCCCTACGAACAGGGCTACGACACCGTCAAGCTGCTGTATTCGGCGGCACAGGGAAAACCTGTCCAGAGCATCGACACGGGAACGCAGATCGTAACGAAGACGAACGTCAATCAAGTCATGCACGATGCGAAAGCAGGCAAGGTTGGCTGAACCCGAGATCGTGGCGTTTCGGAGCGTGACAAAACGCTATCCGGGAACGCTCGCGCTCGACGACGTCAGCTTCGCCGTGCACGCCGGCGAGATCCATGCCGTTCTCGGCGAGAATGGCGCTGGAAAATCGACGCTGATGGGTTTGCTTGGCGGCGACATTCTGCCGGACGCCGGGTCGATTGAGGTCGACGGGATTCCCCGCCGCATCTCAAGCCCACACGACGCCCAGCAACTCGGAATCGGGATGGTGCATCAAGAACTGCTGCTCTGCCGGGCGATGAGCGTCGCAGCGAACCTCCAACTTGGACGCGAACCGGCAAGGGGAGGGTTTGTCAGACGTAACGCTCTGCGAAGGGCAGCGCGCGAGGCGCTCGACGCTGTCGGTCTCGACGCGCCACTCGACGTTCCCGTCGAGCGCTTGAGCGTCGCGCAACGCCAACAGATCGTCATCGCTCGTGCGCTTTCCCGTCGCGCTTCAATCGTGATCTTCGACGAGCCAAATTCGACCCTCAACGAGGCTGAGAGTGGCCGTCTTTTCGCGCTCATCCGTCGGTTGCGTTCGGAGGGCACGACGATTCTTTACGTCTCGCACCGGCTCGAGGAGGTCCTACAGCTCGCCGATCGAGTGACGGTTTTGCGCGACGGACGTTACGTAGGAACGCGTCATGCGAACGATATCACAAGAGACGAGCTCGTTCGTCTTATGGTGGGCCGCCAACTTAATAGCGCGCAAAATGCTAACCCGTTTGTAGCGAAAAGGGCCCTTTTGACTGTCCGCGGATTGAGCAGCCCGGGCGCCCTTACAGACGTCGATTTCGAGATCGGCGAAGGTGAGATCGTGGGCGCGGCGGGTCTCGAAGGCTCGGGCAAAGATCGGCTGGCCCGCGCGCTCTTTGGCGTCGAGCGCGGCGTCACGGGCGAGGTTAGCCTCGATTCGCGGCGCCTACGCCTCGGAACTCCCGCCGGATCCATCCGCGCCGGCATGGCTTGGATCCCCGCGGATCGCCGCAACGAAGGCATCATCGGCACGATGAGCGTTACTGCAAACCTCATCGTAAGCCATTTACGGCCAATTTCGCGGTGGTCGATCATCATGAGACGTGCAGCAAGGGCGCTCGTCGACTCGTGGATGCGCGAGCTCGATGTGCACGCTGCCGATCGTGGCCAACGCGCCGCAACGCTTAGCGGCGGCAATCAGCAAAAGCTCGTTCTCGCGCGCTGGCTCTCGCGGCGGCCACGCCTTCTGCTTATGGAGGAGCCGACGGCAGGCGTCGACGTCGGGGCCAAGGCCGATATCTACACGGCGATTCAGCAGCACGCTAGCGCGGGGAACGGTGTGCTCGTCATCTCATCGGAGCTTCCCGAGCTTCTCGCGCTTGCCAGTCGCATCTTGGTTTTTCGCGCAGGGCGCATTGCAGGCTGCTTCGCAGGCGTCAACGTGACGCAAGACCGCATCGGCGCTTGCGCCGCCGGCGTCGACGAGCCTGATCGCCCGCTGGCACCCGTCGGCCACACACCGTGAAGCGCCCAACGATTGTCGTCGTCGGATCCTACGCCGTCGGTCTCGTCATGCGGGTAGTGCGATTGCCCTCCCACGGTGAGACCGTTCTTGGAAACGATTTCGTAGCGATGGACGGCGGAAAGGGCTCGAACCAAGCCGTCGCGTGTGCACGGCTCGGTGCACGAACGTTCTTCGTCTCATGCATCGGCAACGACGCATATGGCGACGGAGCGATCGCCCTACTCGAGCGGGAAGGGGTCGATACGACCTTCGTGCGCCGTGTCGACGATCGACCCACGGGCGTCGGCTTCATCCTCGTGGACGAGAACGGCAACAACGCGATTGCCGTTGACCTCGGCGCGAACCGGTTGTTGAGCATCCATGATATCGATCGCGCAGCCGACGTCATCGCGCAAGCCGACGTACTTCTGACGCAGTTCGAAATTGCGCCCGAAACCGCACTTTACGCTGCGGCGATTGCCCGGCGCGCCGGTGTGCGCACCGTTTTGAATCCGGCGCCCGCGGTACAGCTGCCCGACAACGGCCTTCTTTCCGATATCGATTTTCTCACACCAAACTTAACCGAGGCGCAAGCGCTTTGCGGCATGGAGGCGAACCACGCCGCCGATTACGGTAAGGCTCTCCAGCGTAAGGGCGTCACGACGACGGTCGTGACGGTTGGCGAAGAAGGAGCGTGGATTGTTGACGGACGCGAAAGCGCACTTCATGTCCCGGCGTTTCCCGCAACCGCCATCGACAGCACCGGTGCCGGAGACGCGTTTAGTGCCGCGTTAAGCGTGACGCTGGCGGAGGGCGCGGTGATCGACGATGCCGTCTCATTCGCCTGCGCTGCCGGCGCTTACTCGGTGCAATCCGTCGGCACCGTGCCGTCATTCCCGATACGCGCGGAGCTGACGTCGTTTTCTGGACGCTCAGAAGTTACGAAAGACCGTCGCTCAACTCACGTGGAGCAAATCTCATGAAACGCGGGCGCCTGCTGCATGCCGACTTGAGTCATGCGATCGCAATGATGGGACACGGCGACTACTTCGTCGTCAGTGATGCCGGCTTTCCGATCCCCCTCGATGCATGGCGAATCGACTTGGCCATTGCACCAAACGTGCCGGATCTCTACACGGTGCTTGACTTGGTTCTTGAAGACTTGATCGTGGAGCGCGTCCTGTATGCCAAGGATATCGAAGATCACAATGTTCCGCTTCTGGAACGGTTGCGCACGACGTTCGATGGGACGGGGGCCGAACTCGAGTCGGTACCACACGCGCGTATGATCGGCGAGATTGCGAAGGCAGCTAAGGTGATCGTCCGTACTGGCGCCTTCAACCCTTGGGGTAACATTGCACTCGTCTGTGGGACGGATCCCGACGCGTGGTTTGCCATGCCCGGCACGAAGATACCGGAGCCGTATGCCCGCCGCCGTGCGCAGATTCGAAAGCGCTGATGCGGCGGCAACGCAGCAGTTCTCAGCCAATGTCGCCGGCTCACTCGATCGTGATTAGTCGACCGTAGTATGGCAAAGCCCGACGTCGCAGGTGAAGCGGCTTCCGCCGCGCTTCCGCCCACGACTCGTACGCGACGGTTCCTCGACCGAACCGCCCAGCTTCGCGAGCTGGGCTTAATCGTTGCTCTCGTACTTTTATGTATCGGATTTGCATCAGCGAAGCCGGTCTTCTTTAGTAGTCGCAATATCCTCAACATGGCGCAGCAAAGCGCGCTGCTCGGCATCATGTCGGTTGGAATGACGTTCGTATTGGTGTCGGGCGAGGTTGATTTGTCCGTGGGATCGACCTTCGGCCTCGCCGGGATGGTCAGCGGGTTGCTAATGTCTCACGGACATGCAATTTGGTGGAGTTGCCTTGCCGGCTTGGCGGCCGGATTTCTTGTCGGTCTTCTCAACGGCCTCATCACGACATATGGCCGCCTTCCGTCTTTCATCGTGACGCTCGGTACGCTAAGCGTCGTTCGCGGCGCGACACAGGTCTTGAGCAATGGCTTACCGGCCACAGTTGATGCATCAGGCGTGCGTGACGTCGCGCTTCCGACCTTCTTGTGGCTCGGACAAGGGCAACTATTCTCTCAATTGCCTTCCGAGGCACTCATCATGCTAGCGATCGCCGGCGTCGGCGCCGTGGTCCTTGCAATGACCACCTTCGGCTTTCGCGTCTACGCGGTGGGCGGAAGCGCGAAAGCAGCGCAGATCTGCGGCATCGACGTTGCGAAGGTAAAGATCGCGGCCTTTGTCATCATGGGAGTCCTGGCTGCTATAGCTGGAGTGCTCAACCTCTCGTTCTTGCAAAACGTCTCACCGGAGTCCGGAGTCGGGTTGGAATTGCAAGTCATCGCGGCGGCGATTATCGGTGGCACCTCGCTCGCCGGGGGCGAAGGATCGATTTTGGGTACTCTGCTCGGGGTTGCGATTCTTGGCGTGCTCAGCAACGGTCTGGTGTTACTCGGCGTTTCACCGTTCTGGCAAACCGCATTCATCGGCGTCGTCATCATCGCAGCAGTCGGCATCGACCGTTGGCTGCCGGGTCGTGCACGTAGCTAAAGATAGGAAACGAGTGCTCCACTCAGCGATTTCAGTGGGGCTGAGTTTCGGCCGCACATTAGCAAAAGCGCCCCGGGAACGTTCTCGACGGCGCCCGTTCGCAGCGCTGCGAGCGTACAAGCAGCGGCAGGTCCCACTGTAAGTCCAAGTGTCTCTTGCGGCTCAACAATTGCGACGACCGCAGCGCTATCTTCAACGACCGCAACGTCGTCGACATAACGTTGCGCCGCTGCGAGCGTTCGTTCGCTGACGGCAGGCGCGCCGAGCGTACGGGCTATCGATGCGATGCTAGGAAGCCTGACGACTGCGTGCGCATCCAGCGCCCGGCGCATCGCGTCCGCACCATGCGTCTCTATACCGACGATGCGCACGTCAGGACGAATCTGTTTGACGACCGAGGCAATCCCGGAGATCAGCCCACCTCCGCCGATCCAAATCAGATGTTCCGCCCGTCGATCTCGGTCGTGAACTGATCGAGGCGGTTGATCCGCGCTTCCCGTCGCCGCCAATCAAAGTCTTTGCGCGCGCATTTTGTGTGGAGGGCACCCGAAAAACTACGGCGGCGGGACCACAATTTCGAGCCGCCTAAACGGCTCGATCAACGGAGGTCCCCGTGGGCCGCAAATCGCCAATCCCCCGAATCCATTGCGAAGCTCTTACGGCAGGCCGAGTCCGGCATTCCGATCGCCGAGCTCGCCCGCAAAGCCGGCGTTCACGAGAACACCGTGCATCTGTGGAAAAAGAAATACGGCACGCTCGGAACACCCGAGATCCGCCAGATCAACGAGCTGCGTGACGAGATACGCGACTCAAGCGTCTGGTCGCCGATCTCACGCTCGACAAGGTCATGTTGCAGGACGTGCTTTCAAAACAGTTCTGAAGCCGGCCAAGCAGCGCAGCTTGGCCGGCGAACTGCAAGCAACATACGGTGCGAGCCAACGCCGCATCTGCGAGACGATGCGATTCAACCGCAAGTCGATGCAGTACAGGCCGAAGTTCAGTGCCATCAACGAGGTGTTGCGCAACCGCATCAAAGAGTTGGCTCAAGCGCGTGTCCGCTATGGATATCGCCGCATCCACGTGCTTTTGCGTCGCGAGGTTGGAAGGTTAATCCGAAACGCATCGCCCGTCTGTACCGACAAGAAGGCCTAGTTTACGCGCAAAAGATCCAAAGCGACGTCGCCGTTCGGCAGTGCAGCGAATCCGCATCGCGGCCACGCAACCGAATCACGTTTGGTGTATGGACTTCATGCATGATCGGTTGACGGGTGAGAATCGCAAGGGCTTTCACATATTAACGGTCGTCGATATCTTACCACGCAAGTGCCTCGTGCCTGAAGTCGCCGAAGGCTTTCGAGCTCGAGACATCGTCGGCGTCCTTTCACAGCTCGTCGTTGAACGTGGAGCGCCGATCGTGATTCGATGCGATCAAGGAACGGAGTTTACCGCCGAAGCGCTCGACCAATGGGCGTATAGTAATCGCATTGACCTGGACTTCTCGCGGCCGGAGAAGCCGACCGACAATGCGTTCGCCGAAGCGGTTCAATGCGAGCGTCCGCAAGGAACTGCTCAACACGTCTTGGTTTGATACTCTAGAGACGGCCCGTCGAGCGGCGCGGTCGTGGCGTCGAGACTACAACGAAGTTCGCCCGCACCGATCGCTGGCCAACAAAACGCCTCAAGCCTTTGCCGTGTCAGCAAAAGCGGCGTGAACGTGCAAAGTCACAACGCCCGCTGGCGTAACGACCGGGGCACCTCCATCCCTCGACGACAAGCTCACTCAACATCTATCCGCGGCGCGAATCGGCGGTCGCAGGTCCCCAAGGAGGTCATAGACACGACTGGTCAGCAAGCTGCTGCTATCGTGAAAGGAAGCAGCATGATGGCCCGCACTTCATATTCGAGCTGCTCCGCGGGTTCAACATCACCGTGCTGGAAACGCTAAGACGTTCCTTCATTCGTCAATGGATGTGACTACCGCCGTTAACATCCACTTCTGAACCTGTGACGTAAGTCGACAGTGCTGAAGCGAGAAACAAGCAGCAACCCGCAACGTCGGAAGCTTCACCTGCGCGCCCCATCGGGATGCCATCAACAATAGATTTTAACACTTCCTCGGTCAGCTTGCCGGCGGTAATGTCGGTAAGGATGAACCCTGGGCAGATAGCGTTAACACGGATCCCGTCGACCGCAAATTCACGTGCCATAGCCTTGGTCAGCCCCAGAACCCCGGCTTTTGCCGCCGAATAATGCGGACCACCGAAGATGCCGCCACCGCGCTGGGCAGAGACGGAAGAGAGGTTAATGATTGAGCCGCTCTTTTGATTGCGCATGCTCGGGACGACGGCTTGGCTCATGTATAGTGAGCCACGTAAGCTAACATCGAGCACGGCATCATAGTCTTTTGGCTCGATATCCATAAACTTCAGTGGTTGTGTAATCCCTGCGTTGTTTACAAGGATATCGATCCTGCCAAATGCCCCAATAATTCTTGCGGCGGCGCTTTCACATTGCGCTTTGCTGGTTACGTCGCACGCAAAGCCAATGTGGCGGTTTTCATCAGTGCCGGGCAAATCGTTGGCGGCCCGCTCGGCAAGGCTCTGCGTCAAGTCGAGAATGGCAACTCGCGCTCCATGTTCGGCAAATAACTTGGCGGTGGCTTTTCCCAATCCACGAGCCGAAGCGGCTCCTGTCACAACCGCAGTCTTGTCTTTGAGTAGCATCATAGCTCCCTTGGACGAGGCATCAAAGCGCCTCCCGATTTGTCTCTTGTCACTGCACTCTTAGTACGCACGCGCACGTGACTGCGTTCGATGTGTGACCTCTCCGAACATAGGCACGTCGTATAAGCTAAGACAAACGGCTACCGTGCTGATGAATAACTCCAAACCGACTTGCCGGTCGCTCAACGCTGCGGATAATCGCACCAGGACCGTAAAAGTGCATGCTTCAGCGAGACGCCACCAGAATGCATGAAAGCATGGCGTCTCTGAACGCCCTGACCCACTTCCCGTCTTTAAGTGATAACGCGACCACTATGCCTCTTCTATTTCAGGCGGTCGCGCACGCGACGCTATAGCCATGTTCTAATACTCTTCGCGATTGCTTCGGATGAAATGCCGTATCGATCATGCAAGGTCGGCAAGGCACCTGCAGCAAGAAACGCGTCAGGTAAAGCGATCTGGCGGAAAGTCGGCGTAACCCCGGCGCGCAACAAAAGTCCGGCTATCGCTTCGCCGAGTCCGCCTACACTCGAATGATTTTCGGCCACGATCACAAGTCGGCCGCTGCGCGATGCCTCTTTGATGATTGCTTCTTCGTCAAGCGGCTTTACCGTGGGCACATGAAGTACCGCTACAGCGATACGATCGCTACGCAGTTGCTCGACGGCCTCGAGCGACCGCATCGTCATAAAGCCGGACGAAATGATCAGCGCATCGGCTCCGTCACGTAATACCGCGGCCTTACCGAGCACAAATCGATAGTCATATTCATCGAGTAGAAGTGGGACGTTGCCCCGCAAGAGTCGCATGTAGACCGGACCCGGATGTGCGGCGATGGCTGGCACCGCCTGTTCAATGTCGAGGGCATCGCACGGATCGACGATGGTTAGGTTGGGCATGCCACGGAAGATGGCGACGTCTTCGGTGGCTTGATGACTCGGCCCATAGCCGGTCGTGAGCCCGGGCAACGCACCGACAATCTTGACACTCAAGTTTTCTTCGGCAATATCGAGACAGATGAAGTCATAGGCTCGACGTGACGCAAAGACGGCGTAGGTTGTGGCGAAAGGCACAAAGCCTTCCCTCGCCATGCCGGCGGCCGCACCCATCAGCAATTGCTCCGCCATACCCATCTGAAAATATCGGTTGGGGTGCGCCTTCGCAAAGATATGAAGATCGGTATATTTGCCCAGGTCGGCCGTCAACCCGACAATGTCTGCCCTCGTATCGGCGAGAGCGGCCAGCGCATGACCAAATGGCGCAGCCTTCGTTCGTTGGCCCTCAGCAGCGAGCGAAGCAATCATTGCCGACGTTGTCAGACGCGGTTTCAACGGCCTTTCGAGTCCCGTCTCTGCAACACCGGATGTCTCAGAGGGGCGGTTCATGCGTTTCTCCCTGCGGCGATCGCATCGAGCGCTAGATGCCACTCTTCGGCTTCGACGCGGATAAAGTGGGTTTTCTCTCGGCTCTCAAGAAATGGAACGCCCTTCCCGATGAGCGTGTCGCAGATTATCACGCGGGGGCTCGATTCTGTTAGCTCGCGTGCCCTATCAAATGCCACCACCAAAGACGCGAGATCGTTGCCATCAACGCGCTGCACATGCCAACCGAAGGCTTCCCATTTTGCTACCAACGGCTCGCATTCAAGCACGCTAGAGGGAGGACCGTCGGCTTGCTGATTGTTGACGTCAACAATCGCAATCAAGTTATTTAGTCGCAAGTGGCTTGCCGATAGCACCGCCTCCCACGTCGAGCCCTCGTCGAGTTCACCATCCGATAATAAGTTGTAGACCAACGATGGCGAACGCTTCTGCTTTAATCCCAAGCACATACCGACGGCGATAGCAAGGCCGTGCCCGAGAGAGCCTCCGGAAATTTCCATTCCAGGCGTGTAAGAGGCCATTCCTGACATTGGCAGGCGACTTCCATCGCTGCCGTAAGTCTCGATTTCGGCCTCGCCGACCACTCCGGCCTCGATCAAAGCCGCGTAAAGTGCGATTGCATAGTGGCCAATCGACAAGAGGAAACGGTCACGACCCTCCCACTCGGGTTCTTGCGGCCGATACCGAAGGGCGTGAAAGTAAGCCACAGCAAGCACGTCAGCGACGCCAAGTGCCTGCCCGACATATCCCTGTCCTTGTATCTGGCCCATGCGCAAGGCGTTTCTTCGAATGCGGTATGCTCGTTCGGACAAACGCTTAGTCGGCTCGCGCTGTTCTACTGTCATGCTTTCCTCCTCATTGTCAGCCTCTTATGACCTCTAAAGATCGCAAGGTTATGCCGACGGCGCCGAAACGGAATCGAAGAGCCGAACGACGTTCGTCGCGATCATTTAGCTCGCAGCAAGGCAGAGTGGCTGCACTGGAATTTTGCAGCAACTTTAGCAACCATTGATAATCAGCGCTTGACCCAAGCGATGGCTCGCCCTGGGCCGCCCGAAGAGCGGGCCACCTTGATCGGAAAAAACTGAAAGGCGGCGCCATCCAGCGGGAGTTGACTAAGGTTGCCGAGGCTCTCAATGAACAACATCCCCGCGCCCAAACCATACACGTGTACCGGGGCACCGTCATGGGAAGCGCCCATGCTTGGCGCATCGATTCCGACACACTTAATACCCCTATCGAAGAGATATTGCATGCATGGCACATTGGGAGCCGGCCAGCCTGGCGCTTCACGAGTTACGACGACCTTGTATGTATACGCGCGCCCCTCAAGTCCCGCTTTGTAGTAGAGAGCATCCCAATCAGTTCGGAAAAGGACGACGTCTCCGGAGGCAAGGGATCGCCCCAGCTCTTTCTCTGCTTTGATAACGAGATCAGGTTCGATGAACGCGCTGACGCCGGGCTCTAGTGAGACCACATGTCGCACGTCAATAACGACGGCATTCCCACATAAATCCTCAATCGGTACTTCATCACCACAACGTGGATCAGGGCCGCCCGGCGCGTGCTTTTGGATAAAATGCGCGGCCGCGTCGAAGTGCGTTCCAATGTGTTCGTCCATCATCAACAACTCAGTAAAGTACGGACCGCACAGGCTCATCGTTATCTCCGGTCCGTGCTGATCTTCCTCAAACCAATTCCATACGCGACGTACGAACGGTACATGAGGCGGAAACGTCATGGGGTACCGTTCATCGATCGTCAGCGTCAAGTCGATGGCTTGATACTCACTGAACAAGGTGTTCCGCGTGCCGTTGGAATCTCGGATCATATCAGTACGCCCCAGCCGACGGCGGGTACACGAGCCGTAACGCTTTTTGGATCTCAGGAGATTCGATGTTACCAGGGGTTACGAGCGGTTCCGCAAGCTCGATAAACTTCTTCACCGGCTTGCGGTTCAGCGCGTTATCGATCTGTTCAGTGCCGACGACGCCCTGCCCAACAGCTTGCTGAAGCATGAGTCCCTGAAGCTTTCCTTGGCGCATGAGGGCAACTGTCGTCGGGCTCCCATCGGCCGTAACAACGGCAATCTTGCCAGTTAATCCGCGCGTAGTGAGCACTTCGGCTGCGCCGGTACCGGCTTCATCGTACATGCCGTAGATGGCCTTAATATCGGAATGCGCCGTGAGTAGATCGTTCGTTTCACTGACCGCTTCACGAACAGTCAAACCATGCGTTTGGATAACCTGCACCAGGTCGCAATTACCGGCTTTGAATGATTCTTGCGCCCCGCTCAAGTACTTCTGCGCGTTCTCGCGGTCTTGTGGCAACGATAGCATACCAACCTTGTTGGCCCCTAACTTCTTGGCAAGTTGACATACTAACGCGCCTTCCTTTATGCCAGTTTCACGATTATTTGCGGTGACGGAGGAAGTAAAGTCGGTCGCGCCCGCTGGAGGCCCGATACCCGCAAACGAAATCGGAATATTATGCTGCTTCAAGAGAGTTAAAAGGGGAGGGACGCTCGTGGAGCTGACCGGACCGATGACGACTGCGTCCACACCACGCGTAATTGCCGTCTGAATGTTCGCGATCTGTCGGCCCGGGCCGTTACCGGCATCGTACTGAACATAATCCATATTCAGCTCTTTGGCCTTTTCCTGAACACCGTAGCCGACCCACTGCCAATAAGAGATTTCGAGCGACGGCGCTAAGTAGGCAACCATCCGCTTCTTGCCCGCCGCCGCCGCGTCGCCATGGTTCAGCGTGATGACGCCGACAAAGACGATTGATGCCATAGCTAACAGAGTCAGAACGAGTCGACGCCAAGAACCGGTTAACGAAATCATAGCTACCTCCAGGAAGCGAAAAGGTGAGGTCAAAGGTGCGCTGCCGTAGCATCGGTAGAGACGATTACTTAGAGATTAGAGGAACGGCGCTTTGTAAAGCGATCAATAACCGCGGCTACGAGGATGACGAAGCCTGTGACGGCTCCCTCCCAAAAGGTGTTAATGCCAATCAAATTTACGCCGTTCTGAATCTCAGTAATAATCAGTGCGCCAAAGAGAGCTCCGATAGCAGAGCCGACACCGCCGAATAAACTTGCGCCTCCGATGACCACGCCCGCGATGGCTTGAAGCATCAATCCTGCCCCTGAAGTCGCCTCTGCATTCGCAAGGTACGACACGCTAAGGATGGCTCCGCAGGCAGAGAGAAGGCCGCTGGCAGTATAGACGGCCAACGTAACCCATTTGGCCGGCACGCCGAGCAGGTGCGCTGCTTCTCTGTTGCTGCCAACCGCATAAACCCAGCGACCAATGACGGTCTTATTGAGCAATGCCTCAATTGCGATGAGCGCAATTGCACCATATAAAATGTAATTTGGCAGGTGGGGGATTAGATAACCTTGGTCGATCACGGAGTAAGATGGCACTGCGATCGGTAAAGAGTTGCCGCTTGTGATAACGTATGCGAGGCTTCCGACACCGGCATACGAGACCAACGTAACCACGAATGGCGCGAGACTAACAAAGGCGACAAAGAAGCCGTTAAGGGCGCCCACGGCGACACCTACCAATATTGCTATGACCGTGCTGGAAATGGGGTTTACGTGATTGACCATCAGTAGAGCGGCTACCATGCCGCAAAGTGAAAACACCGAACCTACCGAAAGATCGATGCCTCCGGTTATGACTACCAGGAGCTCACCGAAGGCCATCAGCACGAGCGGAGCGGCGGCCTGCGCGATATTGATGAGATTTCCGGCGGTCCACGCCTGTCGGGCGATCGCGCCAACGCCGAGTTCGAGCAGAATCATCGTCGCAAGGATCGCTAACTCAGTTCGATATTGAAATAGCAATCGCCGCACGAGACCCGGTTCACTGGAACGCTCGTGCCCGGCGTTTGCACTGTCGATCGGCAAGCGGTTAACCGGTGTCGCCGTTCCTGAGGACCCACGAGGTTGCTCTGGCTGTTGTTTCATCGCAAACGTCTTTCAACACAGGTAATACCTTCGATCAAACAGCGTATCATCGCTACGCTACCATCCCGGTGGCCTGCGCAAGCGCCTCTTCGGTGAGCTTTGCCCCTGTAAGAACCTGTTTCGGCTGGCCGTCCAGATCGAAAGCAAGTACAGCATCACAAAGTTCGACAAGCTCGGAATGCTCAGTCGACCACCAGATCACTGAGGTTCCGCTCTCAGCCATCTCACGGATGAGCGAATACAAGTCGACCTTCGTCGTTGCGTCAACGCCTCGTGTCGGCTCTTCTAAGACGAGTAGTTTCGGCTTTAGCGCGAGCCAGCGGGCGATAATAACTTTTTGCTGCGTTCCTCCGCTCAGCGTAGACGGCGAACTCCACACTGAAGACAAACGCATACTCAACCGGCTTGCGGCAGAGCGTGATTCCTGCGCCTCTTTGCTAGAGGTAACTAAGCGTCTGTGAAAGATACGAGC
>JAABUQ010003157.1_pt1 | contig 30893 bp, 34 predicted proteins | sample 5560001 | NCBI WGS metagenome assembly JAABUQ01 (sample SAMN10711888, study PRJNA513371) | rock metagenome | isolation source: Antarctica rocks | place: Antarctica: Victoria Land, Finger Mt nord | collected 2015-12-18 | reverse complement strand
CCCGCCAATGATCCCCCACTCCGCGTCGCCCAGATCGCCTCGCGCCAACACCGCCTCCTCGCCAAAGGCAGCCTTGAATCAGTGCGCGAGCCATTTGGGAATCCCCTTTGTCAACAGAGCCTAGATCAACCTTGGATCATCGCACGACGGCGTGGACTGTGGATAGGTTTCTCGATGCGACATATCGGGTGCCGATCTGGGTGCAGACTGTTCACGATGGCGTGTTGCACGATATCGGATGCGATCACGGCGTTCCTTACGCCTGGGCGTTCGTCGACGGATCGCACATGGTGCTGCACTGTAGCTTTCCACACGGCCCACAGGCGACGCGTCACGAGCTGGCCGATTTGACGACCGGCAAGACCGTTACCCATATCGACATTGCAGATGAAGAAGTCCTTCCCGCTGCCGCCCCCGCATGGGCGCGTATCGGGAACACGGAATAGCAAGTACCCTCGAAGCACACCCTCGATAGCCAAAAATTCGACAGAATCGGAAGCTGCCCGCGAACCGCCCGATTGCATCCGACATCCTACTCTTCTCAATTACCCTGAAATCGCAGCCATGCGATTCTGGCACTCGCCGAGAGCGGGGGGCGGCGCCCACCGACTGGACGAGTGCTCCGCCAGCTCGACGGCGTCGTGCGTTCTTGCAGCTTATCGCATATGTGCATAGATATGTGCTATAGGAAGGGTGGTTGGTGATGGGTGCGACGCGACGGTTTGTGATGATGGTCGATCCCACCGAACGTGCTGCGTGGGGCGCGCGGGCAGCCGGTGTTGGCGTAACGACGGCCGAGTTCGTTCGTCGTGCGGCGAGTGTGTATGATCCGGAGGCGGCCGATCAGCAGCGCGAACTTGCTGCCCTTTTACCCGAGCTACGCTCGGCTGCTGGAGCGATGCGGGTATCGCTCGCCGAGGCAAAGTCGGCGTTAGCTTATGCGCTTGATCCCGAGCGCGATCGCGAGGCGCGTGTGCGAGCGCGGGCGGAGATCGATGATACGTCGATCGATGCGGTCTCGGCGTTGATCGCATGAGTGTCTTCGGAGACGCGCTCGATGTGATCCGCGATGTTATCCTGCTGCGTAAGGAAGTGACCGACCTTAGCATCGATCTTCGCGAGCTCGTCGCCAAGCATTCTGATACGCGCGAGCGGGTCATCCGCATCGAGGCATTGATCGAGGCTTCAATGGCGCGCAGACTGGGTCGCTAGTTGTTGCGCCACTCGCGGTACTGATGTCCGTCCTTGTCCATGGCCAGCAGCTGCTTCCACCCCTCGCGCGTCATCCATTGGGCGCGCGCCAGGTGCGTTTCCCACATCGTCCGCGCCCGTGCCGGTTCATCGATCGGATCGATTTCTAGCACGATCCTGGCGACTTCACGCCAATCGGCATCTTCTGCAGCGGCGTCCAGAAGGCGCAAATAGCGCTTCGCCTGCGCCAGATCATAGTCCGTCAGTGACGGTTCGTCGGGCGCTCGATCGCGCAGGGGGAGCATGGGCAGGTGCATAGTTGGTCGACACTTCCGCGAGCGTTTGATTGGGTCGGCGTGTCGCCGACGTTACCTGCGGGGAGCGGGTCATTCCACGGCTGCCGATCCTTGTTCGTCTGCGCGGCGGTCGAGGGTGTGAAACACAGAAGCTAGTGACAAAAACGGAAGCTAGTGAGAGTGAATCGCGTATTGGACTGCTGGCGGCGGGTCTACGGCGGGAAAAGCTAAAGCGTTCTCTCTAGCTTGCGGCTTCTGCCCTACGATTCTCACCGGTTTACGCCGGACTCTCGCTAGCTTGCCCGCGTAGGCGCGGCCGACTCAAATCCTAGTAAACCGCAGCGAACATTGTCAAAGTCGCATCGAACAATGTCCAAGCACATCGAACAATGTCCATGTGGTGGCGGCAGACGAATTGACTCGGCGTAGCCGCGTCGGCCGGCTCTTTCTGGCGGTGCGTTGGCCCTGGAAGACCGCTCCCGACCCAACCTACGACGTTTGCCGTGGCATGGCCGGTGCCTAAAAGCGACCGTGTGTTAACCTACACGCCGCGAAGCAAGCTTTCCAGATTACGCTCACCCTCCTTCGTTTGCGCTCCCGCCTTTAGGCCGCCGATCATCAGCTTCTGGGTTTCGGGACGGGAGACGAGCCCTGCCCAAGCCTCGTTCTCGCGGAGAAAGCCTTCCCCCAGGTCCGCCGGCAGGACCGCCTTTTTGGCGGCGGCCATAACGCCTGCAGGCAGAGCGGCAATTTTGTGGGCCAGCGTGTCGACGAACGCGTCGATCTCGTCCACCGGCAGGGCGCGATTGACCCAGCCATAGCGCTCGGCCGTCCTGGCGTCGAAGAGGTCTGCACTAAGGATAACCTCGAGCGCGCGTCCGCGCGTCATCCGTTGGCCAAGATACTGCGTCGCGCCCCCGCCCGGCGTGATGCCCATCAGCGCCTCGCATTGTGCAAGGCCCGCTCGACCTTCGGCAGCGAACGCCATGTCGACCCCGGCGACGAACTCCGCGCCGCCTCCCCGGGCCAAGCCTGCGAGCTTTACGATCGTCACCTGCGGTTGCGACCGTAGGGTCTCGGAAAACGCCTGAAAAGGGTTCAGGCCCTCGGGTACATCGCGTATCAGTTCCGCAAGAGCATCGGGCTGTTCGCCAAGAGTCATATCGACATGCGCGATGAAGAATTCCGGATCGGCGCTCTCGAAGACAATGACCCGTGTTTGCGTGTCATCGCGCACCGAGGCGAGAAATTGGCGAACCTCGCTCATCATGCGCACGTCGAGAACGTTGACTGGTGGATTGTCGATCGTAACCGTAGCCACTCCGTCCTGGTGGGAGATGCGTAGCTTGGTGGAAGTTGGTTCTGTCATTGTGCGTCCTTTGCGCTTCGCTTTGACGGCGTCTGCTTCCGCCGTCGTTAAGCATAAGGTATTGCTTGCATACCTAAGGTCAATTACGCACCCTAGGCATACTTGGGATGCTGGAGCATACCGTGAATTCCAACCTTGATCCCGTCTTCCGAACCAATTGTCCGAGCCGCGCCATCCTCGATCAGATTATGGACAAGTGGTCCCTGATGGCCCTCGAGGTCCTGCAGGAGCCGCGACGATTCAATGCGATCAAGCGATGCCTCGATGGTATTACTCAGCGCGTTCTGACCCAGACCCTGCGAAAGCTGGAGCGCAACGGCATGGTGAGCCGAACGGTCATCGCCGGACGGATACTGGGGGTCGAGTCGCCCTCACGCCTTTGGGCCGCTCGCTCCAAGAGCCATTCTCAGCCGTCTTCGAGTGGACGGTGGAAAACATGGGGGAGGTGCAAAAGCATCAAAGGAACTATGATACGCAGGAGGCTCACCAGGCAATCGTCGAAAAATCAGGGCAATAGACGCAGCTATCCGTCAGCGCCTGAACGGATCCGAATGAATTGCCGAACCGGCGACCACCAAAGCCAGCGCCAAGCGGGTGATCAAGACGTTCGTTTTATAATAAGGCGGACGAGTTGGTCGAACGACTGAGGTTGCGCGCATAGCTGAACACTCGATAACTTCCTGAACGTCTGCTTCGGTCCGCATTCAGCTAAAAAGCCACCCGTCCGCTGTGTCCCCCATTGAAGCCGTCGACCTGGCTGGTGCAGATAAATCTAAGAGTTCGGCGGGTTCGTTTCCTTCTAGTCTCGGCATCTTGTATGTTTTACACCTGCTCACGTCGGTGAGCAGCGTCAGTGCTGTTACGGTTGCCCATTCCAGCGATTGCAACCAGTTAACTTTTTATTCCCTGTAAATTCGTCACAAGATCATAGCGGTCGCCGCGATAGGCGGAGCGAGTGAATTCGACTGATCTACCGTCGCTGGCGCGCGCGCGGCGTTCGATGCGTAGAATTTCGCCATTCTCGCGAATCGAGAGGATGCCTGCCTCGGTAGGGGTTGCGAGAGATGCGCGGATGCGTTGGGTGCCGTGGACTGGGCGCATGCCACCCTGCTCCAACACGTTGTACAGCGAGTCGCCTAGCGCAGCGAGATCGGGCAGGAACACCGCCGGCACTACCGCGTGCTCAATCGCAAGCGGCTCGCCCCCTGAAAGGCGGACGCGGCACAGCCGCGCGACCGAAGCGGAGAGCGAGAGTTCGAGCGCGCTCGCTTCCTCCTCGGTCGGCAGGGCGTAGGTTTTCAAAATCCAGATTACGCCCGGATCGTCGCCACGCGACCGAGCATCCTCGCTGAAGCTACTAAGGCTGGCACCCGGCACCTCGATCCGTTGTGCGACGAACGTGCCGGAACCCTGCTTGCGCAGTAGCAACCCTTCGTCAATCAGCATCTCGATCGCCTTACGCACGGTGACGCGCGACATGCCAACCATCTGACTCAGGTCGCGTTCGGATGGTAGCGCGCTTCCGGTACCGACGTCTCCGCGCGCGATATGCTCGCGCAGCTTGTGCGCCAGTTGCAAGTAGAGCGGCGTGCTATCCTCGAATGTGGCGAGCTTAACCAGCATGAGGCGCCCCGGCGCGATCCGCTATCGCCGCGCGCAAATTGTCGTGGTTGCGCCGCAGCAACTCACTAGCTGTCGCGGCGTCCGTTCCCGTCGCGATTAGCACCGCCACCTTGATATCGCGCCCGGCGGCATCCAGCGCGGCAACGGCAACGTCCGGCGCAACGTCAGCGAACTGGCGTACCATATCCTGCCCGCGCTTTAGCAGTTTCTCGTTCGAAATGCGCATGTTCACCATCAGCCCCTTGTAGACACGCCCACATCGGAGCATCGTCGCGGTGGAGAACAAGTTCAAGACGGCCTTTTGCGCCGTGCCTGCCTTCATCCGTGTCGATCCAGCGATCAGTTCACTACCGGTGTCGATCAGGATAGGATGCTCCGCCGCCGTCAACAGCGCCGAGCCGGGATTGTTGGCGATACCCAGGGTCAGCGCCCCCATCGCCCGCGCTGCCTCGACCGCTGCGACGGTGTAGGGGGTACGACCGCTAGCTGCGACGCCGATTACAACGTCAAACGGGCCGATTCCTGCCGCGATGATCTCCGCGCGTCCGCTCACCGCATTGTCTTCCGCCCCTTCCGCGCTTTCGGTCAGCGCGTCCGCGCCGCCTGCCATCAAGAACACGATCCGCTCGGACGGCCAATCAAAGGTCGGCGAGAGTTCGACGCCGTCCTGCACCGCGATCCGGCCGGATGTACCTGCGCCGACGTAGACCAGCCGACCACCCTGCATCAGCCGCGCCGCTGCCGCATCGCTGGCCCGCGCGATCGCGTGAACCTGCGCCTGCACTGCGGCGATGGCAGTGAGTTGGCCCTCCAACATTGCCGCGACAGCGGCTTCGGTGGACCAGAGATCGATGTCGACGAAGCGTGGATCGACGGTTTCGGTAGACATGAATGTTCTCTTGCTAAACGTTTGAATCAACTGGCGAACGGCAACGCCGCAATAGGCTTGTGCGTGCCTTTAGGGACTGCGCACACGAACGTGGCGACGAAAGTGCCGATGCATAACTGATAAGGAAACGATAATCGTCGCAGTAGTCCCGGTAGACCAAGTGCGTCCACGATCGCGGGCTGGATCAGCAATACCGTTACGAACCCCGCCACGAGCGCGGCGACGACCGAATTGCTCGATCCGCGCGTCGAAAAGATCGCGACAAAATACACGCCAAGTAGTCCCGCATAGGCGAACACCATCACCTGCAGCGCGAATTCGAGTAGCGGCGTATCGGCATAGCGCTGCCAGTAGAAGGATAGCGCCGCCATCGCGAACATCGCGACGGCGACTAATCCCATGCCGAGCCGGCCCGCGCGAACATAGTGATGCTCGCTTGCTCCACCGCGAGCATCGAGCCAAGGGCGGTAGAAATCCTGTACCAGCACCGACGACATCGCGTTAAGCGCAGAATTAGTAGTAGCCACCGCCGCTGCGGTTACTCCCACCGTGACGAGGCCGCGTAGACCGGGCGGGATCTGCGTTAGGATATAATACATGAAGACGCTGATCTTCTGGCCGGCGAAATGTCCCGCCGTTCCCGCAACCGCGTGGCCCATCAGGTCGGGGCGGTTATAGAATACATAGAGCAGCAACCCGATTGTCACGAACACCGCGACCACCGGCACCGTCGCCAGCACCGACAAATAAAGTCCGCGCGCGCCCGTCTTGGCGTCGCCGCAGGCGAGCAGGCGCTGCGTCGTATCCTGATCCATGCCGCTGTTCGCGACATACAGAAGAAACACGCCTGTCACGATCGCCAACAGCGAGAAGGGCTGCGTCGTGTCCATCGTCAGATTGACGATCCGCAGCTTGTCGATGCCCTCGGGCGTGTGCGCGAGCCCATGGATGATGTCCGCAGTGGAGGCGGGGATCGACAGCCACAGGAACAGCAATATCGCGATAGCGGCCGCGAAATAGATCGCGAACTGAATGAGATCGTTCCAAAGGACCGAGCGCAATCCGCCCACGAACGTAAACAGAAAGCTTGCGACCATTAGGCCTGCGGCGGCGAGGATGATCCCCTGCGCGCTCACGCTCGCAAACATAACCATCGCGATCGCAACCGCCGCCAGAAAGACGCGCGCGCCTCCGGCGAGAACGCGACCGACGAGAAACATGCCCCCTGCCCAGCGCATCGCCCGCCGGTCGAAGCGTTGGCCGAGAAGCTCGTAGACTGTCGTCGCGCCCATTGCATAGAAGCGCGGAATCAACATGCGCGCGACGAACATCGCGCCTAGTAGTCCGCCTAAATTTCCACTGAGATATGTATAGTCTCCGCGATAGCCGTAGTCGGGGCCTCCCAGGAATGTCGCGGCGGATTGGGTAGCGGAGAGCACCGATATTGCGGCGAGCCAAGCTGGCACAGTGCCGCCCGCAAGGAAATAGTCATGCGCGTTCTCGGTCTTGCGGCGGCTGAAGATCCAACCACCGGTGATCATGATCGCGAGATATAAGCCGACGACGATCCAGTCGAGCACAGCAAATTGGCTTTTCATACACGCCTTCAGGCTGAAGCGATGATCGTCCGCATCGGAGAAAACACATATGGCGAGCCAATAGCCGCCAACCACAGAAGGTTAGCGCTTCAAATTCAGTGTCACGCCGAAGGTGCGCCCGAGCACGTCATACGTGCCCGGGTAGGTGTTAAAACTGCCCGAATGGGTCGGCAGTGGCGGCTGCTTGTCGAACAGGTTGCTGATGCCGACGTTAAGCGTGACGGCTCTGAGCGGGTGAATCGCCCAGTTGAGATCAAAATAATCCTGTGCCGCAATCGTTTCGGTACCACCAAGGCGGCTGTCGCGAACCGATCCGATCCGCTGCCAGCCGAACTGCACCAGCAGCCCGTCGGTCTTCCACGTCACCGCGGCACGATGCTTGTAATCTGGCTGGACCAGCGACACCGAATCGCTCGAGCACGCGAAGCCGTATGTGCCCTTGCAGTCGACGGTCGGCAGTACTTCGTTCTTTTGGATCGTGTAATGTGTGACGATCGCAGCTTGGTAGGACAGGCTGATCCGGCGGCCAGGCAAACCGAACGGCACCGCGAAGCTGTACGACGCATCGACATCGAACCCGCGCTGGACGATCCGGGCGAGATTGCGATCAATCGGATAGGCGTTGAGCAACCGCCCCGTTGTCGGGTCGCGCGTCACCGCCGCGCACAGCGGATTCCCCGCGATGGGGTTGGTGATGTAGCAGCTGGTCAGCGCATCGATCGGCTGGATCTGGCCGACCGCGTCCTTGAGATTGATGTCGTAATAGTCGACCGTGACACTAAGACCTGGGGTCACGTGCGGCGTCACCACCGTGCCGAGCGTCCATGTGGTGCCCCGCTCGGGTTTGATGTCCGGATTGCCGCCAAAGAAGTAATTTCCAACCAGATTTGCCGCCGCCCTGGAATCATAGGGACCCTTGTAGCCAAGCAGTGCGCATTGCTTGGCATCGCCCGTGCCCAGCACGCACGGATCACCAACATAGCGCGGAGCGAGCCGAGGCACCGATACCAATAGCGAGAATGGAATCGAGTCGATCGCACCGGCAAATTCGCCGAGATTGGGCGCGCGGATTACCGTCTGTCGCGTGCCACGGAAGCGTAAGCCATTGGTCACGATCCAGTTGGCACCCGCCTTCCAAGTGTCGTATGTACCAACGTTCGAGTAATTCGAGAGGCGATATGCACCCTCAGCCGAAAACTCCTTGATAAAGGGCTTGTCGTGGATAAGAGGTACAAGTAACTCACCAAATACCTCATTGGTGGTAAATGATGCGTTTAGCCCTGTTTCTGTGCCTTCGCGATACGTTAGGCCGTTAGTGAGCGCCTGGGAATTACCTATATTTCCGTTCTCTTTCCGATATTCGTAGCCCAATGCGAATCCAACTGGCCCGGCGGGTAGCGAGAACAGGTCGCTCGAGTTGCCGGAGACTCCGGCCGAACCAATAATCTGTTCACGGACGCGGTTGTTGCTCTCGATCGGGCTTTCCAACACGCCAAGCCCTTTCGCGCCGGGGCCGAAGATATTGACCGTATTTACGATCTGCGAAAAGCGACTGACGCCCGAAGGATCAAATTGGATACCGTCGCCGTTGATGATCGTCTTCTCGGCAACGCGGCTATACTGGCCATACGCGTCCCATTTTATTGCCGAGGTGATGTGGCCGCGCACGCCGAACTGGCCCTGATACGTATCGCGCGTGGTGTCGGCAGTTACGATACCCAATTCGGCCAGGCTGCGATTGACGCGTACCTGCGCGACGCCGTTGACGAAGGTCAGCTGGCTGCTGATCTGGGGAGTGAGGAAGGGGTTGGTCGCGTCAATGCCGACCACCTCGTTGACGAAGATCGGCTGAGACCCGGCGCGCCCCGAGCCAGTAGTACGCACATTCGTGAACATGCCGCGACCGTAAAGCTCGATGCCATCGGTCAGATCATATTTGTAGAGCAGCGTTGCGTTGACGCGCTTTAGCGGCTCGATAAATGGATATTGAGCGGTGAAGTTCGATGTTTGTGGCGTGGTGGTGAAGTTGCCCGACTGATCGAACGCGAAGAACCGGCCGCTGGCGACATCGGTGAAGTTGCCGCCCGCAGGTGGCACAGTGCCGCTGTTCGCGAGCGCAAAGGCACGGGCACCCACGGTCAAGATGTCGCGCTGCGTATAATCGACATAGCCCACAAGGTGCCCGCGATCGCCGAGCTTGATGCCGACGGTGATGCCGCCGCCAAATTGGGACCCGCCGCCAGCGGCCGCTTTGTAGGTCGCGTTCCCCTCGATTCCGGTATATTCGTCGTCTAGAATGAAGTTGACCACGCCTGCCACCGCGTCCGCGCCGTAGACTGCGGCGGCGCCACCGGTCAGCACGTCCACCTGCTTGATAAGCGGCGCGGGAATGGCGTTCACGTCGACCGCGTTTCGAAAGCTGAACGGCGCCGCACGCGTGCCGTTGATGAGCACCAGCGTCCGATCCTGACCAAGATTACGCAGATCGAGCGTCTGCGCGCCAAAGGCATCGGACCCCGCGAAGGTGTTGTTGTTGCCGCCAGCCAGCTGCGGCAGTTTCGAAGAGAAGTCCTCGATCGTCAGCGCGCGATCGAGCGCGATCTGCGCCTTGGTGGTCGTCGTAATCGGACTGGTCGACGTCAGGCCGGTGCGCGCAATGCGCGATCCCGTCACGACGATCTCGGTCGGGTTGGTTGCCTCGCCGGTGGTACCTATCGGCACCTGCGCGTCGCCTGAGACAGGTGCGGAGACGCCCTGCTGCGCCACGGCGGCCAGCGGCATGGTCGCAAACACCGATGCGAGCGCTGTACCGCAGGTGAGGTGGCGTATGAGGTGGCGTAGATCGAGTTTGTTCATGTAATTTCCTCTCCGAAATAGTCCATACCACTGATGTTTGCGACCATACCATTACGACACCAGATGAGCGGCCTGTAAAGCGGAGTTTATGCTCCCGTAACAATTTTGTTATAATCGCGCGTGCACTGCGCAAAGCTAAACCTGTGCCTTATAGAAACACCTTGCTCGGATTCATGAGATTGCCCGGATCGATCGCCGCCTTTAGCCGCCGCATCAGCGACACCGCCGTATTTCCATGTTCGCGCAGCAGCGCCTCACGTTTACCAATACCGATCCCGTGTTCGCCGGTGCACGTGCCGCCGACCGAGAGCGCGAAATCGATCATACCCCTATTGACGGTCCCCGCGCGCGCCCAGGCGTCAGCGTCCTCGGGCGGCAACACGAAGAAAACGTGGAAATTGCCGTCGCCAACATGGCCGAGAATGGGTGCGATAAGGTCTGCCGCGGCGATCGCAGCGTGCGCCCGCGTGATCGCTTGAGCGAGCCGCGAGATCGGTACGCAGATGTCCGTCGTCCAAACGACAGCCCCCTGCGTTAGCGCGCGAGCGGCGGGCAGCGCCTGATGCCGCGCCTTCCAGAGCTGGCGCTGCTCGGCCGCGTCGTCGTCGGCTGCTCGGGCATCGCGAGCTTCGCGTGCCGGTTGCAAGCGTGGATCGCGAGGGGATCGAGCAATTCGATCCGCGCGACCGGTATGCCCGATTGAACGGTCGCGATCACTGTATCGACCGCCCCCTCCAGCGTCGTGAACGGCCAATGTCCCGATAGGATTGTCTCGGGGATCCCGTGCAGCCGAACGGTCGCCTCGACAACCAGACCGAGCGTCCCTTCGGCACCCGTGAATAAATGGGTTAAATCATAGCCGGCGGAGGATTTGCGCGCCCGCGTGCCCGTCTGCAACAGCGTTCCGTCGGGCAGTACGACTTTCAACCCCAGCGCATTCTCGCGCATAGTCCCGTATCGCACGGCGTTGGTGCCGCTCGCGCGGGTCGAGATCATCTCGCCGATCGTCGCGTTCGCGCCCGGATCGACCGGGAAGAACAGCCCCGTCGTGCGCAGCTCTGCGTTCAGTTGCTCGCGCGTCACGCCAGGCTCGATGACCCAGAGCAGGTCCTCGGCCGCCACCTCGAGAATGCGGTCCATGCCCGACAGATCAACCAGGATGCCGCCCGGCACCGCGCTCGCATTGCCCTCCAGCAACGTCCCGAGCTCGAACGGGACCAGCGGGACGAGAGCCGCATGCGCTGCGCTCACTAGCCGTTGAACTTCCTCGATCGTAACCGGACGCACGACCAGATCGGGGAGAATGGCAGCATGATGCCCTTCGGCCGTGGCAAACTGCGCCCGGCGAGATTCGCCGACGATCCAGCGATCACCAAAAGCTTCAGCCAGGCTTACCGTGATCGATTGAATGCTCATGCGATTGCTCCAGGAACGCCGTAACGGGCACCACCCGTCATCGGCACTGCAACACCTGTCGTCTCGGGGAAGGTGATCGGCAGCCCGAGGACGCTGCGCGCCGCCAGATAGGCGAACCCTTCGGCTTCGATGAAATCGCCGCGCAGGCCCAGAGTGTCGCTCGATTCCACGATGCCCAGCGAAGCGCGCAACATCGCCATCATCACCGGATTGTGCCGACCCCCGCCACACACGATCCAGCGCTGCGGCAACTCCGGCACATGATCGCAGGCCCTGACGATCGCGGCGACGGTGAAAGCCGTGAGCGTTGCCGCCGCATCCGCAGCCGAGACACCCGCGACCTCGTCCAAGCCGAAATCATAGCGGTCGAGCGTCTTGGGCGCAGATCTCGCGAAATAGGGATGATCCAGTAACCGGGCGAGCACGTTCGTATGAACCCTGCCCGCTGCGGCGAGCCAGCCGCCATCGTCATAACGCCCTATCCCGCGCGCCTGCACCATCAAGTCGATCAGGCCATTGCCGGGGCCCGTGTCGAACGCGATCACCCGGCCGCCTCGCCCCAGCCAGCTAATATTGGCGACCCCGCCGATGTTGAGGAACGCGACCGGTCGTTCCGCCCCGATCCAGTCGGCAAGCGCCGCGTGATAGACCGGCAGCAGCGGCGCGCCTTGTCCGCCCGCCGCCAGATCGGACTGCCGCAGATCGGCAACGACGACTAAGCCCAGCGCCGCAGACAGCGCCCGTGGATCGCCAAGCTGGATCGACAGGCGCCGCTGGGGGCGGTGCAACACCGTCTGGCCGTGGAAGCCGACAAGTTCGATCTTCCCCGCCGTAGGGTCACGCTGGACCTCCCGGGCGGCGCGGACATGCACGTCCAGGATCACGCGTTCAGCCGCCGGGAAACTGTCCGGTCGTGGCATGGCGCTATCAGCCCGAATAACATCCTCGGTCGCACGGGTCAGCGCCGCACGCTCATCCGGCGTGTAGGGCGCGAACGCGGTCGGCCCGAAACCGCCGATCCCGACGCCATCGGTCTCCAGGATCGCCGCGTCGACGCCGTCGAGCGAAGTTCCGCTCATATATCCTAAAACGCGCATGGTGCCTCAACCGACTGAACAGTGCACAAAGCTTGCATCGTCGCTGACCTTGACGCGCGCGAAACTCCGGCACGAGTACGGCGCACGTTCCAGCGTACGCAGCTGCTCGAGCCGCTGATCGAACCCTGCGAGTGTTTCGATTGCCAGGAAATCGGCTGGGGTCGCGACGGCGAACAATTCGATCAGGCGCAGAAAACCGTCGCTTGCAAGTGCGAAACAGTCGCCGGGCACGGCGGGTACCACGGCCACGTCGCAATGATCGGCCGCCGCAGGATCGGTGCCCAGCACCCAATACCCGCCGGGCACGTTCATCATCCGCCGGTTCTCCTGCAACTGAGGAAGCAGTAGTGCGCGCAGATCTAGCGGATCTACGTCGGGCGCTTCGGCGAGAAAATGCTCCGCCATCGCGATCGTCCGTGCTTCAAACGTCGTGAGGTTAGTCGTGCCGAACAACCGCGCCGCACCATCGGTATCACGGTAGACGATGCGACAATCGCCGAGCGTCGCGCATTCAATACCATCTGGCACCTGGCGGATCAGGGCGAGCGCGGCGGAGGGCAGCTCATGAGGCGCTGCGGCAGCGCGCCCGCAGGCGGCTGCGAATGCGTCGCGGCACGCTGCCATGACCTCACGCAAGATATCGGGCGTCGATCGCGCGGAGTCCCGCGTGAACCCGGCGCGCAGTTCCCGGTCGGCGCAGGTGGCGATCCATGCCGCATCACTCGGCCCGGCAATCAGATTGGCACCCAACCCGGTCGCGCCGTCGATAACCCATGCCGCGCCCTCGCAATGGCCGACGACATCTTCGTTCACTGCGCCCGAACCTTGGGACCAGCTGCCCGTCACGCGCAACATTGAAAGCACCCGGTCGACTGCGTCTCATGTACGTTCATGCGGCACTTGTGCCGTGGTGGGTCTAGACATGCAACCACATTAATACCAATACTAGCCGTCGCGCCATCCCTTGATGAGAAGAACGCATTTGCCGGTGGAAAGTCTGATGGTGCGCGAGGCTGCGGAAGCCGCTTCCGTGTGCGCGGCGCAAGTGATCCGCAACCGCGAACGAATGCGCGAAGCGGGGCGGCGGCTGCGCGCGCTCGACGCGCCGTTCGCGGCGACGCTGGCGCGCGGTAGTTCGGACCAAGCAGCGGGCTTCGCAAAGGTACTGCTAGAAACGCGCATCGGCCTGCCCACGCTGAGCCATGCACCATCGGTCGGCGCGCTGTATCACAGCACATCGGTCAAGCTTAACGGCGTGCCGATGATCGCGATCTCACAGTCGGGCCGCAGCCCTGACCTGCTGCGCGCTGCCGAGGCCGCCAAGGCGGTGGGCGCGATATTAATTGTATTGATAAACGATGAGAAATCGCCGCTTGCCGCACTGGCCGATATATTGCTGCCACTGAATGCCGGGGTCGAAATCAGCGTGGCAGCAACCAAAAGCTTTATAGCCACACTTTGCGCGCTGACCCACCTGACTGCGGAATGGAGCGGCGATGCCCAACTGCGAGACGTGGTCGACGGGATCGGTCCTGCGTTGGTCGAGGCCGGTGCGCTGGACTGGAGCGCGGCGGTGCCACCGCTGGTCGGCGTGCAAAGCCTACTAGTGCTCGGGCGCGGGCTGACTCTACCAATCGCGGGCGAGGCGGCGCTGAAGTTGAAGGAAACCTCCGCGCTGCATGCCGAGGCGTTTAGCAGTGCCGAGGTCGCGCACGGGCCGATGACTTTGGTCGGCGCAGGCGATCCGGTGTTCGTATTCGGGCCGAGCGACGTGGCGCGTGAAAGGCTGCGCGAGCGCATTGTCGCCTTTGCCGAACGCGGTGCGACCGTGATCGCGGCGGGGCATGCCGGAGATGTCGACGCGGCGTCGATCGTGCTGCCGACCCTGCCCGATGCGCATCCGGTGATCGGCGCGATCGCCATGATCCATAGCTTCTACGGCCTTGCCAACGCGCTTTCGCTGGCGCGCGGACGCGATCCAGATCGGCCACCATATTTGGCCAAGGTTACGCACACACTATGATCGCCCCCTCCCCACAGGCGCTGATCGGTACGCGGATCGTCACGCCCCACGCGATCGCTGCGGGCCAGGCGCTGCTGATCGATCGCGGCATCATCACTGGCATTGTCGCGGAGCGGGACGTACCAACCGATCATGCGACGGTGCGGCTCGGCGGCGGCTGGCTGCTACCTGGCTTCATCGACACGCAGGTCAATGGCGGCGGCGACGTGCTGTTCAACGATGTGCCAACGGTGGAAGGCATCCGCACCATCGCCGCCGCGCATCGCCGCTTTGGCACCACCGGCATGCTGCCGACGCTGATCAGCGACGATCTGCTGGCGGTCGAGGCGGCGATCGACGCGGTCGAGGCGGCAATCGCGGCTGGTGTGCCCGGCATCCTTGGCATTCATATTGAGGGGCCGTTCCTCAACCCCGATAAGCGGGGCATCCACGATGCGTCTAAGTTCCGACGGCTCGATCAGGCGGCTATCGACCTGCTGACCGGTCCGGGGCGTGGCGTGCGGTTACTGACGATCGCGCCCGAACTTGCCCCGCCAGGCTCGATCCGCATGCTGGTCGCGCGCGGGGCGATTGTCGCTGCGGGCCACAGCATGGCCGATTACGACCAGACCCGCGCGGCGCTGGCGGAGGGCCTCCACGGCTTCACCCATTTGTTTAATGCGATGACCCCGCTGGGTAGCCGCGCGCCGGGCATGGTCGGCGCGGCGCTCGAGGCGGCGAATAGCCGGTTCGGCTTTATCATCGACGGTCATCACGTCCACCCCGCGAGCCTGCGCGTCGCCATCGCCGCGCGCGGCATTCACGGCGCGATGCTGGTGACCGATGCGATGCCACCGGTCGGGGGGCTGAAGGACAGTTTCTCGATCATGGGGCGCGCGGTCCGGATGGTGGGCGGCACCTGTCGCGGTGACGATGGCACGCTCGGCGGCTCCGCGCTGAGCATGGTGGCGGCTGTGCGCAATACGATGGACCTGCTCGACCGCGACCTGATCGAAGCCTCGGTGATGGCCAGCGGCACGCCCGCTGCGTTTGTGCGCCTAGGCGAGCGGACCGGGCGCATCGCCACCGGCCTTGCCGCCGATCTCGTCCATCTGGATGACGATCGGCGCGTGACGCGCAGTTGGATCCACGGCGCACGCTCGGACGACGGCGAATGACGCCCGATCTCGGCATGATCGAAGCGCGCTTCGGCCGTGTGTGGAGCTGGGCGCAGCGGACTGAGGTGATGACCACGCTCGCTTTGGCGGGCTATGGCTTCTACCATTACGGCCCGAAGGGCGATCCGCATCTGCGCCGCGCTTGGCGAACCCCGCACTCCGCCATCGAGACCGAACAGCTCGCGGCGTTCTCGGCAACGTGCCGCGAACGCAAGGTCCGCTTCGGCTTTGCGCTGACGCCGATCGATGCGTCGCATCCGTTCGATGCCGCGACGCGCGCGACGCTGGCCGAGCGGATCGCGGCGCTCGATGCGATCGGCCTCGAAGATTTGGCCATCCTTTTCGACGATCTGCGCGGCGACCTCCCTGAGCTTGCAAAGTCACAGGCTGACATTGTCGACTTCTGTGCCCAGCGCTCGTCCGCGACGCGGTTCTATTTCTGTCCGACCTATTACTCAGATGACGCGGTGCTCGACCGTGTGTTCGGCAGCCGCCCGCCCAATTATTTAGCGACGCTCGGCCGACTGCTCGATCCGGCGGTGCGCGTCTACTGGACTGGCGAGGAAGTCTGTTCACGCGAGATCGGCCCCGCGCATCTGCGAGACGTCTGCGAACGGCTCGGTCGCCCAGTGTGCCTGTGGGACAATTATCCCGTGAACGACGGCGCGCGCATGTCACGCTTCCTGTTCCTGCGCGCCTTTACCGGGAGACCGTCCACGATCGCTGCGCATGTGACCGGCCATGCGATCAACCCCGCGATGCAGCCGCTGCTCACCTGCCTGCCCGCGCTGACATTGACGGCGAATTACCGCGACGGCGCGCACTATTGCTACGGCGCGGCGTTCGTCCAGGCTGGGCGCGCGTTGTTCGGCGAGGAACTGACCGCGATGCTGCAGGACGACTTGATCGCGCTAAACGACGTGGCGTTGGAACGGCTCGGCGAGCGGCGACCAATCCTGCGCGCGCGCTACGCGGCGATCGACCATCCCGCCGCGCGCGAAGTGGTCGGTTGGCTTGACGGCGACGACCTCGTCACCGATGACGAGGTGCAGACGCAGTAAAGCCTGCGAGCAGCAGCGCCCCGTCGAGCGGATCACCCAGCGCCTCGCTGAGCCGCGCGGCGGTGCGCGCGCGCAGCCAAGGCCGGATGCGCTGCGACAGCCCACCTGCCAGCGCGCAGCGGGGTGCCCGGCGCGCGAAAATGGTCTCGATGAATTGCTCGATATGCTGCGCCGCACCCTCGACAATCGAGCGCGCGATCGGATCGTTTGCCTCGGCATAGTCCATTACCAGCGGGGCGAAGGTCGCATAGTCGTGCGGCATCGCGCTATCCATCCACGATACCGCGCGCGCGGTATCGTGGCTGAAGCGCTGGGAGACCGCGATGCTGAGCGGGGTGCGCTGGCTGCGGCCATCAAGCGCGCGCAGGGCATGGCGCATCGCGCTCAGCCCCAATGCAGCGCCGCTGCCTTCGTCCGATATCGGAAAGCCGTAGCCGCCTATGCTGAAATTCTCGGCACCGACCCGCACCTGCGCGATGCTGCCGGTGCCGATCACCAGGATCGCGCCGTCCGCGCCACCATGCGCGCCCATGTTGGCGATCACACTGTCCGTCTCGTAAGCGACCGAGGCGAACGGGAAGTCGAGTGCCGCAAGCTTTTCGCGCACGCCAGGGCGGGAGATGCCGGCGATGCCCATGCCGCCGTAAATCGTCGCCACTTGCGCGTCATCTAGCGCTGCGGCTGCGATCGCCTGATCGGCTGCGTCGCGCAATGTCGCGTACAGCATGTCGACGCCGATCCGCGCATTGGCCGGGCCGGTTTGGCCGGTGCCGATGATCGTGCCGTTCGTGTCAATCAACCGACTGCGGCAATTGCTTCCACCCGCATCGATGCCGAGATAAAATGTCATCTTGTCCTCAAGGCCATCAAACGCGCAGCAGCCAACCACGCTGCCGGAGCGCTAGCGTGATCAACGTCGACAGCGCGCCCGCCATCAGCGCATAAAGCAACGACGCCCAGGCAGGCGGCAAGCCGGTCGCGAGGAACGGCGCGAACGTAGCCTCCCAGACATTGCCCGCCCCGTAAGGCCGGATTAGGATAACGACGAGCAGCATGTGGAGGACATAAAGCGTAAGCGCGGTCCTACCCAGCACCACCACCAGATCGACGGCCCAAATTCCTGCTAAGCGTGGCCATAACGCGCGCAAGCCCCCCCAGACCACAAGACCGATACCATCGGTGACCAATGCGAAGCTCGGCGTCCACAATGTCTTATTAAACGGCAGCACGGGCTGTATCGCCAAGCCCAGCGCGATGCAAGCGAGGCCGCACAGCAAGATTGGCCGCAGCGGCGCTGCGCTTTCGCGAAGGCCGCGCTGCACCGCAACGCCAATCAATCCGCTCGCAATCGACGACAAGGTGGAAAGCAGCCCTTCCGGATCATAAATTACGCGGTGCAGGCGCCCGGGTAGCGCCGCCCGATCGAGCCAGCCGCTGACGCCACCTCCCGGCACGAGGGTACCGATCACGTCGCCCGGAATCGGCACCAGCAGCAACGCACCGTGCAGTAGCATCAACACCACTGCAACGCTAAGCGGCCAACGCCAGCCCGGCTTGGCGAGGCACACGGCGGCGGAGACAAAATAGACGATTGCGATCCGCTGCAGCACGCCCGCAACGCGCAATTGCGCGAGATCGAGGCTCGGGTGCAGCATCCAGCCCAGCCCGAGCCCGATCAGGAACAGCAAGCTGGCTCGCCGCGCCGCCTTGGCAACGCGCCCCGCCCCATTCCGCCCATCGAGCGCTAGCGGCACCGCAAGTCCGGAGGCGAGCAGGAAGAACGGAAACACCAGATCGGCTAGCGTCACGCCGTTCCACGGTGAATGGACCAGGATCGAAAAACCCGCCGTTGGGGAGCCTTGTAGGTTGACGATGACCATCCCTAAAATTGCCAGTCCGCGCAACCCGTCGAGTGCATCATCCCGCAGCGGCGGTTGCACCGATTGTTGCACGACTTTCACCGAACCGTTCGTAGCCGAGTTAGTCTCGGCGGAGAAGGGCGGCACAATACCAATTCAAGCCAATCGTCGACGGTGACGGCGGCAAGAACATTCGAGGCTGAGCGCGACATGGCTGTCGATCTCCACGCCAGAGGCCATCGTGTTGAGTGTGCCGCAAACAACACTAAACCGCGAGCTAACGCTGGCTTGAATCGAGCCCTCGCCCGCGCGTGGCAATGCCGCTGCCCGGTTCCAGAGAAAATTGCGTCGCGCGGGCAAGGACTTCGACAAAAATGAACAAGCAAACCGCTCAGTGGGTATGGAGCAGCAATGGCGCGGCTAGGAAATCTGCGAGCGTTCTCAGGCTGGACCGTGAGCCGGCGGCGTCGCTTCCTGTCAAGGCCTAGCTGGCTGAGCTACACGCCGCCTGACGCTTGCGCCATCGCGTCGGCGATGGTGAAGCATCAACGCGCGGAAGCAACGCGGAAGGGTGATGCTAAAGCTGTTTAGCGGAGCTGCGACGCCCCGGGCCGATCCGGTCCGCACCGAGGTCTGCTCGGTCGTCGTCGATGGCTGGGCGGTCGACCCCGTCCTGGTGCGCGTGCGCGTGCGGCCCGGCCTGCCCGAGCTTGCTATCGGTAGCGACGATCGTGGTTCGCGCGCGACCGCGGCGCGGCTGCGTCTTGCGATCTGCGCCGTCGGCCTTGCGCTTCCCTCGGCGCGCATCGCAGCCGAGTTTGTACCGGCAATCGTCCCGCAATCGTATCACGATCTTCCTATTCTGCTCGGCATCCTTGCCGCGTTCGACCTAACCGACCTCGAGCAGCTTGGTGATTGGATTGTTGCCGGTGCGCTCACGGGTAACGGCGCGCTGCTGGCACCACCTCAGCCCCTTGCGCTCGCGCTACACGCGCGTGCGCACGATCGCGGCTTGCTGACCGCTGCGGCGGCGCGCGCCGCCGCAGCGGCCGCCCGCAACCCGGTTCTTGCCGCCAACGACTTGCACGACCTCATCCGCCAGTTGCGTGGTGAACTCGCCATCCCACCCCAGCCTTCCTGTTCCGCGCCTCCTACCCAAGACACAGCATCGACCCGTGGTCATGCGGTGGCAACAAGCGTACTCGCGCGCGTAATGCTCGGGGGCATAGGCGCGATTAAGGAACGCCTATCCGAGCTCGGCGGGGGCGAAACCGATCCCACCGACGTCGAGGCTCCGCTACTCGGTTATGTCCGCTCGCTTCTTGCGCGGGGCGAGCGGCTTCGTCATGCCGACGCGAACCATCGTTCGTGCAACCGGAGTGCGTTTCTCTCTCCCACCCCGGTCTACGCGTTTCAAAGCCGTTCGGCTGTGATCGATCCGTGAAGAATATATGACTCACGCCCAGGAATGGACTGAGCCATCGAGCAGCGCCCTTTGCTCACGGTCAGGACGCGGCGGCTTGTTTCAGGGCCCGCGCGAACAAATCCTCAATCCCACGTCGCAGGAGGTCTATGTAGCGAAGGTGGTCTTCGCGCGTCGGCACCGGGCGGCGTACGCCGCGCACGATGCAGCCCGCGATGCCGGCATTTAGCCAACGCGCGCTGCGCTCGCGTGCTTCGGCGATAAGTCGCGCGATATCATCGGCCTGGAAAGGTCCACAATCGAGGCGCACGACGAGACCGAGCGCGCGTTCGTCCAAGCTGCAAGTTCCCGCGTCGGCAACTGCCACAGAGCCGGTCGCCGTTGCGATTTCGGCGAGAAGCATGGGGACGACCGCGCCAGTGTCGGTTAGGGCGAGCGCCACGACGGGCATCCCGTCAACCGTGATGTCAGAGTGTAGCTTCGGCGGTCCTTCCATCCCCGGCATGGCGTTTAGCGCGGCGAGCGTCTGTCGGATCGCCACCAGGCGCTCCCTCGCTGCGCGCTGTCGCGCCTCCGCGCTCGATCCACGTGTGCGAGCGTTGGTCGATCCGACGCGAGGATCGCCGCCGGGCCGCCGGTCGCCAGTCGACCGCAGGTTCTCACCCGGTCCAGCGTCAACCGGCTTGCCTGGCGGGCGAGGGTTGCCGCGTGGTATCGGCACGATCTCGAAACTGGCTTCGACGCGAGCGCCCGCGACCGCGCTCAGCTGTACGGTCGCCTTGAAGCCGCCGGGTGCGCGACCAGTGACGAGCCGCACCGTCTTAGGGCCAACCAGTGCTCCTCCATGGCCGCGCCCTTGCCCCGGATCGGTGGCTTCATTTGGATAGCTGAATTCGACGACGCGAACCGGCAGCGGCATGTCGAGCAGGTGAATGCGTGTCACGAGAAAGCGCCTTCCGGGTTTCTCGCCATCACGACGCACGCGGCCGATCCAGCGACCCTCGACCTCGACCCGTGTTTCGGGTGGCAGCGGCCACGGCGCGACCGCGTGGGCCTTGCGATACTGTCTCCAATGATCGGACGTCGTCAGTCGCTGATGCACGAGATTAAATGCGCGGCGCGCGTGTTCGTCGAGCATCAACATCATCGCGAGCTGGATTTCCGCCCTGCTCAGATGCCGCTCGGCCCACAGCCGGTAGCGACCAGCGTCCTCGTCGATCCACCCGCTCTTGCGCTCATCGACCCAGGCGCGCGCGGGCAATAGGTTTGCCTCGCGCGCGCCGTCGAACAAGGTGCGCAACACCGCCGAACTCACGCCGAACGCCGAACGCAACACTTCCATGACCGGCAGAAGCGCGAGCAGGGGACGTGGACCCTCGTGATCGATGCGCACCGAGTAAACGAAGGCGGTCGCCAACTTGTCGATTGGGAAATGCGGTATCGCAGGCAACACGGTCCCATCCGCCTTCCTTTCTGCCGCGATCGGTTGCGAGGTCCCTAAGGCTTGAATAGGCGCATCGGTCGTGATGCTGATGGTGCCTGCATACTGCCGAAGGGGAGGTGCATCAGCCGTACGTCCCGCATTCCAGCGCGTGCCCACCGGGGTGAGTGCAAGCTGACCGCAGCCGAGCCAGCGGATGTTCGGAATATCGCGAACGAAACTCCCATCCTCTGCGATACGAGCGAGTAACACCGCGTATTCGCGTTCGGCCGCGTCGCCCGACCCGGCACGAATGGGACCAAGCCCAACCACCTCCTGTGTGCCGTCGAGATCCTCGAATGGCGCAATGATCGGCGGCTCGGCCGCCATTAAGCGCTGACGAGCGTCGCGTTCCGGATTTGCGCAAGCGCTGCGGCGACGAATGGCTCGAGTGCCGCGCCGTCCGGCGCTTCGGCGCGGAGCTGTGCTGCGGTTTCGGCTTGGGTGCGATCGAGCGGCACGATATCAACGTCGAGCTCGTGCAGGTCGGTAATTGTGGTTGCGAGGTCCGCGCCGCGCCGGGCAAGTTCACCGACGACCTCGGCGTGCGACACCGCGCTGACCATTGCGCCGGCCATGCACTCTTCGATGCGCACGGCCTGCTCACCCTCGAACAGGACGTCGATCAATGCCGAGGCGTCGAGCACGTAACGCCTGCTTACGATGACGCGCTGTTTAGCCATCTGTGTCGCCTCCGACCATCGCGTCCTGGCTGTCTTCTGTGTCGGGAAACGTAATTGCGGCCCGACCACGCAAACGGGTTTGCAGGCGGCGCAAAGCCAGCTTCGCAGGACGGACGGTCATCTCCTCGCCATCGTGACGAAGCAGAACGGTGTCGCCCGTCTCGAGTTGGAGTGCTTTACGAAACGAGGCGGGAACGCTGATCCGACCCCCCTCCACGATCTTACCTCGAACGGTGTTCATGGCGCACTCCTGTTTTTGTGGGCGCACGATCTCGCGCCATCCAGCGTTTGTTCGCACATACCATAACCCATGCCAAATATCCAGCTCACGCCTTAGTGGCCCGATACGCCATACCGGATTGCCCTGAAGCGCCGTCCGGCAAACGCCCGTCTGTCGGGCGCGGACAGGTCTGTCCGGAAATCCCGCTTGACAATGGATTTGCGGACGAGTTGAAAGCCGGACGAGTTAACGGACAAAGGCCCCCTGTTTGACCCTGGTTGGCTATGCACGAGTGTCCACGGCCGACCAAAACCTCGCGCTGCAACGCGACGCCCTCGTCGCATCGGGGTGTGACCCAATCTTCGAGGACCAAGCCTCCGGTGTGCGCGCGGAGCGACCCGGGCTCGGCCAGGCTCTCGCCTTTGTTCGTCGCGGTGACACGCTGGTTACGTGGAAGCTCGATCGGCTCGGGCGTTCTATGGCGCACCTTGTCGAGACCGTGCCGCGCTCGAAGGCAAGGGCGTCGGCTTCCGTTCGCTGACCGAGGGCGTCGATACGACGACGCCGGGTGGCACGCTCGTCTTCCACCTGTTCGGCGCTCTTGCTCAGTTTGAGCGCGACCTCATTCGCGAGCGTACGCGTGCTGGTTTGCTTGCGGCCGAGGCACGCGGAAGGAAAGGTGGGCGAAAGCCGGTGATCAGCGCCGACAAGCTCGCGCGCGCACAGGCGTTGATCGTGGCGGGGTTGACCGTCCGTGAAGCCGCGGCCCGCCTGAAGGTGGGCAAGACCGCGCTGTATGCGGCGATGCCAAGCGCCACTGCACCCGTGACGGTCGAGCATCCTTCTCAGGTGGTAAAGGCGAGACTAAGTCGTCGGCCGCACAATGGGCCGGATCGGGGCTGACCTCTTGACCATGGGGTCATGGCGCGTCTCTAGTGGAATTGGCGGCGATGCCGGACTGCGTTCCGGATGACAGGTTGCGAATGGCCGGCTAAAAGCTACGCGGGCCAAGAACGCGGCTACGGGGAGAGTTAGCCTTCATGCTTCCGTCCCGGACGGTCAACTGGTCGGAGCATATCCGCGAGCTTCGCGCCGCGCTCGATGACGTTTCGTCGATGTTCTACTTCGACACGTCGTTCTTGCTCGGCTTTGGTTCCCCGCACCCATCGGCGCGTAAGGCCCTGCACGACTGGATGGCTGGCTTGGAGGGTAAGCGTCTCCACGTTCCAGCGTGGGTCGTGCAGGAGGTTTACCGGCTTGCTTCGAAGCCGGTCACGCCCATGGCCAGGATTTCGCAAGACCTGCTTCAGAAGTGTGTCGATCTGAAAATAGAAGCCCGGCGCTTCGTCGATGATGCGACTGCGGCGAGGTTCCAGGACGGGCATCCACTGCCTGGTAGAGATCGTCCGGCCTTCCTGATTGGGCTCGATGCTGATGTTGATCGTTTGTTCTCCAAGGCAGCTTATCTGAAGCGCACTGCGGGCGAGCGCCATGACGAGGTATTCGAATTCATCACGAATTTCGTCAATGGACGCTTGCTTCCGGCGAGACCCTACGCTGCCATGGCAACGACCGAGGCCGAGTTCGACGTGCGCTTGGATGGGGGCAATTTTCCCGGCTCGAAGAATAAGAAGAAGGAGTCGAACCGATATGGAGATTATCTGATCTGGCGCGAGATCGTCGCGCACTGCGCGGGTCAGGGCGAAGCGCTCACTTCCGTGGTACTGTTCACGAATGACGTCAAGCAGGATTGGGTATTCAGGCCTACGCAGGTTGTGGGTCCCGGCCCACATGGCCGCTCTACTCACTGCGCCAATCTCGTCAATCGCCTCGTTCCAATTGGCCGCGCGATCGGGAAACGGTGCCGGATCAGCTCGGCCGAACGCAAGCTCGTTCGTGACACCGAAGCGAATTTGCGAGATGCCGCGGCATCGCTAGAAGCGCTGGCGTCCAGTCCGCACGACATTCGCGCTCGTGGCTTAATGCAGGCGAGCATCGAACGGGCACTCATGTGCGTTGAGCGCGACATTTCCGTTGACAAAATGGCTGCGGTGCGCAGCGCTAACTTCGTTCTACGTGTGGCATCGCTTCGCAATCGATTGGAGGAGCTTCCTCGCGTGGATCGTGCAGATAAGCCATTCGCCTCCGACGCCGAACGTCGTGGCTGCGAGCGTGTTCGTGATCTCATCTACGAGTGCTCATCCAATCGCGCAACTGCGGATCGCCTCGTCGGCCGTATTCTCGCCAAACTCTGAGTCAAGATCCCCACGGTTTGAGTCTGACAACGCCATGGTGCCGACTATGGCCTGATCGATCGCTTGCGACTCTTTGCTAAACACGCTTAGCTTCAACTCTTCGGGCTGTTGACTTCGGATAAGCGCTGTCGTTCCCTTGCTCTGCGGCAATCTTCGTGCTGGGGGGCTGAATATGGACCAGGAAACTGCACAGCGCTGGGTGATCTTACGTCGCCGGTTCCTCGCAAGCGCAGGCGCTTCCGCCGTCGTTGCAAGCGTCTTGGACGTTAGAGGGGCATTCGCGTCGGCAGCGAAGCCGAAAACGTTCATTATGTCGCGGGGGCTCAGTCCCCAGAAGGTGCCGGGTGGCACCCGTTGGCTACTGTCGCATTTTCGCGAACCGATCACGCGCAAAGTCGCCGGCACACCCTTTTCGGTCGAACTCGCTTGTGCAATCGCCTGTCAGGAATCCGGGTACGCATGGTTCACCTCGAGCGTACAAGGCCATAGGTCTGGTCCGGAGATTTTGCGACTATTGGTGCTCGACGCCGTAGGTGGGCGGAGTGTATTCCCCCATAATACTGCAGCTTCCGCGCTCACCCGCGCTTCGGGCGACTGACCGGCGAATTAGTCGCGTACGCCGACGCAGGCCGAGAAGCACGCAAGGTTCCGAAACGTGGCACCCTGATGTACGGCTATATGGGCTGTTTCAGTATGACCTTCAGAACATATTGGTGCATCCCGAATTTTGGGAAGCTGCTGCCCCTGGGTTGGATCCAAGCTCAGGGGCGATCGGACAATGGGGCGATATCGACATTTCGCTCGACCGATGGATTGATGAAATGACCGGCAAGTTCCGCGCGGCGCATGGCGATCTTGCGAAGGCCGTACAGTTGTACAATGGTCGCGGACCAAATGCGCGCGCTTACGCGCGTATCATCATGCAGAATATTGACATCATCAAGCGCGAAAAGCTCGTGTGAGAGTTCCCTTCAAGCTAATCGGAAATCCAAGGTTAAGCCGGAGCGTCTTTCGACATTGCCTGCCTGGACGAAGCCGATCGACATGCGCGATCTTCACCGGCTCACCCCCGGAAAATGAGGACATCACACGCCGGCTCGCCACGACGGCCGCGCCTGCGAGCGTTCATAGTCCATGTGCCGGTAGATAGCCGTCCGGCTCTCGCCGCAAAGCGCTTTCAAGTCACGGTAGCGCGCGCTCCCTTTAGTTCGGCGTAGCCATGCGGCGGCCGCCGCCACCTCGGCCTCGCTCGCCTTGTACGGTTCGAGATCGAGATAGAGCCGAACTGTGGCCACCCACATGGAAGGCGGGAAGTCCATGTCCTTGGTCGCGTGGAAACGCCCGATCCGCGCTTCGAGGCACGCGTGGACAAGCTTGAACGGAAAACCGTCGAGCAGTCGCCCGACGAGGTCGAACAGCCGCGCTCGCTCCTCGATGCCGAGATACTCGATTGGCTGTCGCGCGGTAGGCTTTGCGAACGGTGCAGGGTCGCCGCTCCATGCGCGCGAGGTCGCCTGCCGCAGCGCGCCTGCCCGCGGACCGTTTACCAGCAACGCAGCGACCTGCCTGATGATCATGAAAGACAAATGCGAGTAGAGCGGAACCTCGCCGAGCTCGTCCCAGCCCCGCTTCAGTGCCGTTTCGCAGCGGCGCTGAAGGCGAAGCGCTTGGGCGCTTGCGGGTGTGTGGGATGCGTCGGCGAGGGGGCGTGCGCATCGATAGCAAAGCTCGATCGCCCTTGCCCGGTAGGGTTGCACCGTCGCGCCACAGGCCGGACATGCGTCGTGGAGCGCGATGCCATGACACGTACAGCCGGTCGCAAAGGCAAGCCGCCAAGTTCGACGCAGATATGGAACCGGATCGTCTCGCAGGCATGCGGGACAGTATTGCAGCCCATGGCGGCGGCGGTCGTTCGAGACCACGCGGACGGGGAGGATCCAAGTCTTGCGTCCCTTCGGCGGGAACCGCTCGAAGAGGCGGCCCTCGTATTCCGCCAAGGTCATCATGCGCAGCGCATCCTCGGAAATGTCCGTCGCGGTGACGATCCGCGTTACAACCAGTTCGGGCGCGAAGTTGTCGAGATCCTGGTTGACGAGCGAGCGCCCGGTTCCCCAAACCGCGTTCAGGAAAGTAATTGGACGAAGCCGCATGCCCTGGGCAACACGGATCAACCACGAGCTTAGCGTCTCGTCCGCGAGCGGCGGCGGCCGATAGCACCAGGATCGCGCCGCATCGCGCGTAGCTTTCCGCAGACCCACTGCCGCCTACATGCCCGAGCGTCCGACCGAGCGCGGTACGACCTTGCGAAGCAGTTCGATCGTGATCCGCTCGTCGCCGTTCTCGATCGCCGCTCGGCAGACGTCGACAAGGTAGTGGACGAGCCTTCCTATGTAGCCTTCGGACGCCGACGCGAGATGGAGGCCGATCCGCTCGTCGCGCATGTCGGATGCGTGTCGCAGCGGAACTAGCCCGCCGAACGCGATCAGCAACCGTCCGAACGCGTCCGCCGTCGTATATGCGTCGAATCGAAACTCGGTACGCGCGCGAGAGGCGTTGCCGCTTTCGCGCGCGAAAAGATCGAGAACCGAAGGCGCACCCGCGACGACGAGCGGACGTCCCGTGCGGTTTACCATCGACTTCAGGAAACGGAGCAGCAGAATTGCACGATTGCTCGCGTGCTCGCGCGCAATATCGCCGATTTCGTCGATGATGAGCACGCGCACGCCGCATTTCACGAACAGCTCTTCTACCGCCAGTCGGAGCTCCTCCTCAGGCGGATTGTACACCTGCGGTCGCCCGAGCTGCTTCAGAATATCCTTCAGGATGATCGTTCGGCTTGGTAGATCGGCGGCGACGAGCGACACGACGGGCGTCTGCAGATACCCGCTCTCCGCGTCGAGCTTGGGCGGGTGATCAGCGCGAAAGCGCGCGAGCGCGTGGCTTTTGCCCGTATCGGGATCGCCGTAAATGATGACGCCGCTCGGCTTGCTGCTCTCCCCCGCGTTGACGCAGTCGTTCAGGCACGTGAACAGTGAGCGCGTCTGCGCGGTGTGGACCCAGACGCGTCCCGGCCAGTCGTCCATGCGCCCGCGATCATCGATCGCCAGCAAATCACGCATCGACGGGTGGACGTGCGCGACGGGGTCCGCGTCAGCCATCGAGGTCGGCCCAGGCTGCGGTGTTGTCGATGGCGCGCAGCGCGTCTGCGAGACCGCGCGTCAGTGCGGCAGGCGTGGACGGTGGTGCAGGCGGGTCGGGTTTGCGGATGACCGGGGAATCGGACTTGGGTTGAGGCTGCTCTGACGTTGGCGCGGGTAGGCTCAGTTCGTCACGCCCTTTGGTGCGCTTGTCGGCGGCGTCCGCCTCCTTCTGGATACGCTCGTGATGCGCCCGTTTGCTTTTTGCTCGTTTCGCGGTGGTGGTCGCCTTTCGCGCGGCCTCGCGGTGTGCGCGCTGTTCGAGCATGATCTCGATAAGAATGTCGGGCTTGGGTGCCCGCTTCAGCGCAAGCGCGAGCCGCCGGGCCTCGCGTAGCTCGAACAAGCTCGCCGCCGGCATTCCGAGATGCCGGGTCGGCACGATCATCCATTCGCCCGTGCGGGGATGCTGCACGTGGACCTGACGAATATCGAATGGATCGCGCCGCACTTCGAGTCGACCGAGCTTTCGACCCTCGGGGATGAGGTCCATCAGCCGTTCGTTGACGTAGTCGAGGTGGTCGATCCTAAGTCCATAACGTTGCAACGTGGGCCGCGCGCGCGGGAACCAGTCGCGGCGCAGCTCGAGACAGTCCGCGTAGACGGTGGGAAGAGGGTGCTTGGCACCGTGAGGCCCGAAGAAATGATCGGTCCATTTCTGCATCGGGGTGATTGGGCCTAAACCCAAATGTACATGGTGGTGATACTCGGCGATTTGCAGCAGCACCTCGCGCTCGAGATCATTCAGTGTGAAGGTAGCAGTCTTCTCGGGTCGCAGCTTTTTGCGCTCCGCCGCGGTTGCGCCGGTCGCGCCCGGAAGGTTGCGGAAGCGCTGGGCGAGCGTGCCGTTCAAACGCTCGATATACTGGCCGTACTGCGGCTGCCTTACAAAGCGGAATGTTGTCTTGATGTCGTAGAGGTTGGCCGAACTCTCGACCGAGTCGCTCGCGAGATCGGGGCCGTTGTCCGAGTGCATCCGCTTGGGCGGTCCCCATGCCGGCCACGGAAACTTGATGTCGTGTCGTTCGAGCATCGCTTCTTTGCGGGTGAGCATGTTGACCGCAGCCAGGCCAACGGTGGTGGTGCTGGGCGCATCGAGCCCGAGATGGAAGCCGACGATAACGCGGGTGTGGACGTCGATGATGAGCGTCAGCCAGGCGCGGCCGATAATATGCTCGCGCGCGTCGTCGAGGATGTAGATATCCGTCTGCCAGTGATCGATCTGAACGACCTCAAGCGGCGCTGACGTCGGCGGGTGTTCGCCTTTGACGCCCTCCTGCGTCCGCCTGCTCGTTTCCGCTCCCTCGCGCGCGCGCATCCACTTGCGATTGGGCACCTGCGCGACGCGGCTACGAAGCGTTGAGCGCGAAACCGTGGCACCGACCGCGCGCAATGCGAGCTCGGCCTCTTCGTAGAACTTGGATATCGTATGCGCACGCCGGTTGAGGAGGACGCGCTCGAGCGTCTCCTGGATCAGCACCTCGACAGTGCCTGGCAGGCGAGACTTGGCGCGTCCACCAGGCCGGGTCGGCGGTGGCAAGTCGGTGGTCCGGCGTGACAGCTGGTAGCGCTTCAGCGCGCGATAGAGCGATGCCTCGCTGATGCCGAGCGTGCTCGCGGCAACTAACTTTTCAGCGCCGGATCCTTCGCCGTCGAGGAAGGGGCGGAGTGCGTCGTGGTAGGCTTGGATCTTGGCCGCGCGGATCGGATCTACCGGCACGGGTGCGGGATGTGCGGCGACGCTTTCGGCCGCGATCTCCTTCAACGGCGCGAAGAACAGCTCGCCGTCGCCGTCGCGCACCACCAACGTGTCGAAGTCGATCGTTTTCACGATTTTGACTGGGCGACCTCCGAAGTGCACGATCGTGCCGCGCCGGGTATTGAGGGCCGTCATGGCCAAATCCTACTTCGCGCCGTTTTGCGCGAGAAGCCCCTAGCAGGATCGAGCGGTCGCCAGGAGTTGGAGAAGCGGGTCGTATCTAGTGCGGTTGCCCTCGGGTCGTGGCGCGAAGCCGTCCGTCAGAACGGTTGTCGGATCGAGCGGCGTCGTCAGATCGCAGCGGGCCATCCGGTTCGCGACGGCGATCATCATCGCTTCGGTAGCCTCCGTCTCGCTCGCGCCCTCACGGCCGAGCAGCGCAGCCGCCTCCACCATCGAAAGCGGGCCGCGCTTTAGCGCTTCGGCGAGCGCTGGCCCCCAATCTGGGTCGGGATCGACCCGGAACTATGGCAATAGCCGTCGTGCGTTAGCGAGGTAGTGAGTTCGGAGTTCGCGTTCCGTCAGGATGCGGAACCACGCGCCGCGATCCGCCGCCCACTTCTGCGCGGCCGCAAACCGCTCGGAGTCCGGGACCCTGCGTTGGCCGAGTTCCGCCTCGGGTAAAGCTTCGATCACATATCCGGAAGGCTGGCCCGCCTCCGGGTCTGCGTACCACAGCCGGGCATAGACTGTCGGCTTTAAGATGCTCCGGGAGCCTTGATCCACATAGCGAATGGATGGCTGCTGGACGATTGAGTCCAGCATGGGAGAGAACGTCAGCTGGTCGATCAGGTTCTGACGAAGCGAGTTTTCCTCGGCGACGTTTATCACGCTTGTTGCGAGAGGTCGGCTCACCTCGGGAGTTGCCAGACGTAAGGCTACCCTAGGGTTTAGCCGTGTAACCGTTTGCACTAACTTGCCTCCTTCAGCGTATCGCTTTCACTAGCTTTCCCACTTCTTGCACTGACTTACCTCACAGTTAACCGTCCGCTGCCGTCGGCTCGCACTGACTTCTGTGTCTGACAAGCGACCTAGTCGCCCCGCCTCCATGCGAAACGTCCGCGACCGTAGCATTGCGTGTAGCGGCCGCCCGTGAGTTGCAATCGACGCGCTATCAGGGCGAGGGCGTCCGCACCAACGCGGAGGCGGATGGACGTTTGTTGGAGCGGGTTGCAACTCCCGATGAAGCTGGAGCCAAGCTGCTCGCCACCGCCGCCGACAAGCTGCGCCTTTCCGCGCGCGGCTTCCACCGCACGCTCAAGGTGGCGCGGACGTTGGCCGATCTCGCGGGTTCGACGGGCGTCGGTCGTATCCATGTCGCCGAGGCGCTTAGGCTCTGTTGACAAAGGGGATTCCCAAATGGCTCGCGCACTGATTCAAGGCTGCCTTTGGCGAGGAGGCGGTGTTGGCGCGAGGCGATCTGGGCGACGCGGAGTGGGGG
>JAABUQ010003156.1_pt1 | contig 30896 bp, 27 predicted proteins | sample 5560001 | NCBI WGS metagenome assembly JAABUQ01 (sample SAMN10711888, study PRJNA513371) | rock metagenome | isolation source: Antarctica rocks | place: Antarctica: Victoria Land, Finger Mt nord | collected 2015-12-18 | reverse complement strand
GCTTGTAGGCGTTCACTCTCTTCAGGTGTCATGACACAACCCGCTCTATAGGATGCTTTGATTGTGGCAAATTCTGACCCCAAATCATCTAATTTTCTAGCTTTCTTCCAAAGCGGGATGCTCCCGCCAAGATTTTACTAAATCTAGGTTTTGAAATAGGTTTCTAGCTAGACGCTCGCGATTTTAATTAAATGATTTTCAGCTTGGGGAAAATTATATCGGTGGCTTTGCCCTAATTATTTAATACTTTAGCCGTGAAGTAATATTACTGATCAGAAAATGTCCACATAAACTTGCCGGCGCTTTATCGCGAAGAGCGATTAGACATCTTTGAAAAATCGCAAATGCACTACCACCAGAAGTTGGCAATGCACTCTTCAGCCTACACGCATTTGCAATCCAACAGCGTCAAGTACACCAGCCAAATGCCATAATTTATATATGAACTGGCAAGAAAACTCTGGGAACTGGGTTTTAGTTCCCACTCATCCGATCGCAATTGTGCATTTCCTCGGGGGAGCCTTTGTCGCAACGGCACCCCAACTTACCTACCGCTGGTTACTAGAAAATTTGGCTGCCCAGGGCTACGTCGTTGTTGCCACACCATTCGTCAACACACTGGATCATACCGCGATCGCTAAGTCTGTTCTGCTAAGCTTTGAGCGTACCGTGGAAAATCTACACGCAACAGCTATTTTACGTAAGCGCTATCTCCCCATCTACGGACTAGGACACAGTATGGGCTGCAAACTCCATTTGCTTATCGGCAGTCTGTTCCCCGTAGAAAGAGCAGGCAATATCCTGATTTCTTTCAATAACTACGCGGCAAAGGAGGCTATACCCTTAGTACAGCAGTTCACTCCCACCTTTGCCGTCGAATTCACCCCCTCGCCCTTGGAAACAAACGCCCTCGTGCGAGAGCGCTATGGCGTCCGCCGCAACCTGCTGATAAAATTCACCAACGACACTATTGATCAATCAGCTACGTTAACTCCAGTCTTACAACAACGTTTCCCCGATATGGTGACTGTACAAACGTTATCAGGTACTCACACCACACCCTTAGGTCAAGACGTGAAATGGCAAGCCGGGTCGTCGTTCACACCCTTCGATGCCGTCGGTCAGTGGTTCAAGCAAGAAGTCTACCGGGACCTGAATCAGCTAAAAAGCACTATTCTCAGGTGGCTAAATCCCCTCTCTTGAAACCTTGTCAACGAGAAAAGGCAGGGAAACCCCTACCTTTTCTGTCATCACTCTGGCTGTTGCGACTATTTCATTTCTACAGGAACCTTAAGTCCTGATCCTGGCTTGTCACCATCTGGTGTGATGTTTTCGCCTTCAATGAACGAACGCAACATCCAAGCCATTTCTTCATGCTGCTCCATTAACCCAGTTAGAAAATCAGCCGTTCCCTCGTCGTGGAAATCGTCAGAACACTGGTCTATATGTTGACGAAAGCTGCGAATGATCTCTTCGTGGTCGTCTACTAAATTTGCGACCATTCCAGCTGCTGTGGGAATGTCGCCTGCGTGCTCTTTGATAGAAGCGTGCTTCAGGAAGCCTTCAGCTGTACCTACCGGATAGCCGCCCAATTGTCTAACACGCTCAGCCATTGAATCAATGGTCTCAGTCAAAGCTTGATACTGTTCTTCCCAAATCTGGTGTAATGAGCGGAACTGAGGTCCAACTACATCCCAGTGGTACTTTTTCGTTTTGATCAGTAGCAGGTATCCATTCGACAGGTCGCGGTTTAGCAATTCAACCACACCTGCTCGTTGCTCTTCGCTTAGACCGATGTTTAACTTACGCATAATTTTGCTTTTTCCATTTTGAATTCTATAATCAGTGGAACAAATCAACACAGGGCGAGACATCAGTCAAAGGGGAGATTGTTACAGAGGACAGCATTTCAGCACTTGAGTATGTATCCTAGAGAACCAAAACTTAAAGGTCCCTCAAGCATTACTAGCCCTTGTGAATTGGACTTACCTTGACTCGGTAAAGGAGTTTTTCACCTTGGCGGTAGCCGGTGTAACGTACCTTAACCGGCTCACCTAGTTGAGCTGTTCCCTCCAAGAGTTGGTGCATCTGGGGGTCATAAGGCAGTTCTGCTCCCACCAATGCGATCGCTTCCACCCCCCACTGTTGTAACAGCTTTTCCACTGGTCGCAATAACGGCAACAATCTGATTGCCGGTAGCTGAGGATTTTGCTGGGCGGTAGCGGCAGCTGTAGGCCATTGCAGCATCCAGGATTCTATGATCTGGAGACTCGACTGCTGGAATTCTTGCCAAAGTGCCTGTCGCTGTTGTTCTAGTTGCAGTTGCAACCGCTGGTACTCTTGTTTTAAATCTGCGATCGCTTGGTTTGATTCCTGCAACATCGCAGTATTCTGCCCAGCAATCTCTACTCCAGAGAAAGTTGTCACCAAATCGGTTAATGACACCTCTAGCACTTGACTCAGCTTGAGTAGAACATCCACCCGCATCTTTTCTACTTCTCCGCGCCGCAGTCGCATTAGCTGCTGCTCTGAAACTCCAGCAACTCGCGCCAGCGCTTTAAAACTGGAAACACCTACATGCTGCATTAGGCGTTGCAACGAATCGGTGTAGTTCTGATGCGGAGACTGATACATTTGAAGTTACCTTAAGCTAGGTGCATCTTGAGAACAGCACGGGGAGCCTTACGGACTCTAGCTAGGATCGTTTCCTTCCCCAAGCGTTGGCAAGCCTCAAACCGATGACAACCAGAGAAGCCGTAGTACTCTCCATCAACTTCTAACACGTCAACTGGTTCTTGCTGTCCGATCTCTTGAATCGATGCCATCAAAGCCTTCACCTTGTTTGGGTCGTTTTGTCTCGGTAGGGGCCGGCGAATCTTCTGTAGAGGAATTTCTTGTACCTTTACCATAGGGCGTATGACTACCTTTATCCTTTGGTTAATCTTTTTAAATCATACTCGTTATGACTTCAAGCTGCAAGTTGTACTTGTCTCACACAGCCCTGAAAAAAGCATTTTTCCCCCTGCTCCCCCTGCTCCCCCTGCTCCCCCTGCTCTCTTCCATGGTTGCGGCATCGGGAGCAGCAATGAAGCGCCCGGAGATAGATCTCAAGATCGGTATTATGCAACGATTTGGTGACAAATCAACAGCTCAGCTGAACTTACAAGCAACACCAGGTGATCACCTTACCCTCAACTTTAAAATAGGAGAGCGGCAGCAAACATTGCAAGCCAACAGCATTAAGCTAGAAGTGGTAATGCAACCCCTAATAGCACCGGTAGTAGAGGAGCGGGTTGTACTTAGTAACCACCGAAGCTTTGAGACTGCTGAATACAGTGCTGAGCAATGGGGTCAGAGAGGAATAGAGGTAGAGGTAGCCCAGCCAGAGCGCTGGCAAGTCTGGGCAAAACGGGGAGTTTACAACACCCCTTTACTGCGACGCTTGCTATTGCATAGCTTACAAATTTCTGGTGTAGCCGCTTACCTTGATACGCAGGTTTTGCAACATCTGCCACGAGCTAGTTGGGTTGTGAATGGTAACCGCTACAGTATTCAGCAGATGGACATTGTCGCTGACAAAAACCTGATTCAGGTTAATCAAGGTAAAGATAACCGCAATGCTCGCCTTTACGCTGGGCGTTTGCGACTCCAGCCCAACGCCTACAGCACTTATACCTTGGTTAACTACGTACCATTAGAAACGTATTTACGGGGCGTTGTGCCTAACGAAATTGAAGCGGAGGCACCGTATGCAGCGCTTGAGGCACAGGCTATCATTGCTCGAACATATGCCCTACGAAACTTGCGCCGATTTGCAGTGGACGGCTATGAACTTTGTGCCGATACCCAGTGCCAAGTCTATATGGGGTTGAGTGGCACTACTCCCAACACAGATAAAGCGGTCGTGGCAACTCAAGGACAGATACTAACTTATCAAAACCAGCTGGTCGATGCCGTGTATTCTTCTACCACAGGTGGCGTCACCGCTGCCTTTAGCGATATCTGGAACGGTGCAGATCGGCCTTACCTACAATCTTTAGTGGATACCACTAGTAACATTTGGAATTTGTCTCGCCGGAGTTTAGCTTTAGAGAACAACTTTCAGCGCTTCATCGATCTGCGCCAAGGATTCAACGAGACTGGCTCACGTATGTTCCGCTGGCACCAAGAAAGCAGCATTGAACAGATTACTCAGGACTTGCAGCATTATCTCAAGGCTAATAAGAGTCCAATGGCAAACCTCAAAACGATTCAGCAACTTAGGGTAGTACAGCGCTCACCCGCTGGACGCATTCTCAAACTAGATGTCAAAACTGATCAGGGCATTTTTACTTTGGAGAAAGACGAGGTTCGCAATGCCTTTTCTGCTCCCAGAAGCACCCTTTTCTACCTTCAACCCCTCAATAAGGGCAAAAAGACCCTCTGGGGCTATGCTTTTATCGGCGGTGGACTGGGACATGGAGTGGGCTTTAGTCAAAGCGGTTCTCAAGAGTTAGCCAAGCTAGGTTGGTCGAGTTCGCACATTCTCCATTTCTACTATCCTGGTACTCAAATCAAGCTTTTGGACGATGTCATTAATACCAAGTTGCATTCGAGCCGTCCTAGTTGATACAAGGGTTGACTGTCCGCAACTTGGTATTAATCAGTTAGTAGAGTTCTTCCTCTTTGTGTGTTTCGATAGTGCAGTCACCAGTGGGGTAGGCTACGCAGGTTAGCACATATCCACCTTCAATCTGATCATCATCTAAGAAAGACTGGTCAGACTGATCAGGTGCTGAACCTTCCTTAAGTTTACCGGCACAGGTAGAGCAAGCACCAGCGCGGCAAGAGTAGGGCAGGTCAAGTCCGGCTTCTTCTGCTGCATCTAAAATGTAGGTATCATCGTCAACATCAATCGTTTGGTTTAGCCCTTCGGCGTCGTTGACTAACGTGACTTTGTAAGTTGCCATTCAGTAATCCTCTTTGTTTGAAACGAAATCATAAGTTAAACTAAAGCAAACTTGCGGCTTCGCTCATAGGAACAGCCACTGTTTTAAATTTGCTTTAGTTTCGATACTACGGGAAAAGCCAAAGTTTTTAACCCTGATGTTGAAAGGATTAGTAATGGAATTTAGTAATTAAATACTTATAAGTTATACTTATTGATTTTCCTAATAATCAACCCAGTTACAACAATACTGAGATCCGCCTTCCAGGCACGGATGTGGTACTGTGCCTATGACATGGGCGGTTGATTTGGACAAAACCCCACTAGGGATTGAAACGAAATAAGACAGACGATGGATAATTTCTCCCCTTTCTCTGCTAGTCGCCCAGTAAAGGTTGGTTTAATTGGCACAGGCTATGCCGCGAAGTTAAGAGCCGAGACTTTGCAAACGGACGCGCGATCGCAGCTAACCGCGGTTGCTGGTTATACGCCAGAAAAAACCAAAGCGTTCGCTCAGACTTATCAAGCTAAGGTGCTTCCTTCCTGGCAACAGCTAGTAAGTTCTGATTTGGACTTGGTGATTATCTCTACCATCAATCGCGATCATGGTGTGATTGCCCGTACCGCTCTTGAAACTGCTAAACACGTCGTCGTTGAATATCCTCTCTCTTTAGATACCAAGGATGCAGAGGAACTCATCTCTTTAGCACAAGTTCAGGGCAAACTTTTGCATGTGGAGCACATTGAACTGCTAGGCGGTTTACACCAAGCACTGAAGCAATCCTTACCGGCGATCGGCAATGTGTTTTATGCCCGCTACAGCACCATTAATCCCCAGCGCCCCGCACCTCGTCGCTGGACATATCAACCAGAATTGTTTGGCTTCCCTCTTAGTGGTGCCCTTTCCCGACTCCACCGCCTCACTGATTTGTTTGGCTCAGTTGCCACAATTAGTTGTCAAACTCGGTTTTGGGGTACAGACTCAGAATTCTACAAGACTTGTTTGTGTACAGCTCAACTGAGCTTTACCAGTGGGGTTTTGGCTGAAGTGACTTATGGCAAAGGAGAAACCCTGTGGCAAGCAGAACGTAAGTTTGAAGTTCATGGTGATCAAGGCGGCTTAATTTTTGATGGCGATCAAGGAATTTTAGTACAGGGAGAAGAAAAGAAGCAGATTGAGGTAGGTACTCGGCGGGGTATGTTTGCTAAAGACACGAGGATGGTGTTAGACCGCTTGTTTGAAGGTACTCCCCTCTATACAAACCCATCTGCCAGTTTGTACGCCCTCAAGGTTGCTAATGCTGCACTCCGCTCTGCCGAAACAGGGGAAACTGTGGTTTTGAGCGATTAGTTGTTAGAGGAAGAGGGGGAGATCTAAAAGTGCTATTAAGACTTGTGATCTAGGCGAATAGCTTGTTCGAGGGCTAATTTTTCTCTGGCTCTACGTGCGTAAGGCTGTAACATAGTCAAATCAAAGCCTGTAAGGATACTCAAATCTTCCATCTCCATTCCCTTCGTCAACATTTCTACACGCCACGTCTGTTGAGCTTGCTCAATTGCTGGCGGTTGTCCTTCAGGGGTTAATAATCCCTCTGTCAATATCTGCCAACGCAGCCGTACCTCTACCTCTGAAATTGGCATCATAGCATCGTTAAGAAACAATGCTGCGCGATCATCTTTACGGCTTTTCAGCCATTGGGTTAATGGATTACGAGTATAGGAGCCATAGCGCTGTCCCATAATCCACTGATTGACTGGGACTTGTCGAATAGAGCCTTGAGTTATCTGCAACAAGTGCTGGTGTACATCATTTATTTGGTGCGATCGCAGTAAGTTGGCAATTTCCGCTAGACATAAACCTGCTCCAAACAGAACGTACGCCAAGGCGTAATCTTGTAGCCCTAGTTTTTTTGCTCGTTGCAGAATCAAGTGGACTAGATTCGCTGGTAAATCAGTCACCTTCTCTGTTGTCACTGCTGCTGGAGAAGAGGTATCTCCCTCTGCTGATGTTGATACAAAGGGGGCTGAGGGAGCTTCTGAAACTGTGTTATTTAAAAATAGCTCTACCAAACTCTCCAAGAAATCATCTCGGTCATGCCAAAGATCGTGAAACTCACTCGTAAATTCAATCACGGCATACCCCAACAGCATACTATTGAGCAAACCTGCTAGCTTTTCTGCTGGCAAATGGCTGCGTAACCCCGCACGAGCCATCACTGTCGCCAAATATTGGGCAACAGCATGGTTGGCTTCAGTCAAGCTTCGTCCTAGTGCCTGACGATTTTCTACTGGATACTGCCCTGCTTCGCCCACTACAGAACGCACAAACTCTGGGACTTGCTCTAAAGCCTGTAAGCGATCGCTGGTATAATCTTTTAGAGCCTGGTAGACACTGCTAGGTTGCTCTACCTGCTGAGCTAAGAATTTACCCAGAATTGGTAACACCGCTGATTCAATCACTGCCAGCAGCAAGCCGTGCTTATTCCCAAAATGCCGGAATAGCGTCACTTCATTGACTTGCGCCAATTCTCCAATCTGGCGAGTTGTCGTCTCGGTGACTCCCTGAACAGCAAATAACTCAAGCGCTGCGGTAATCAGTCTTTGCCTAGTTGAATTTCGTTGAGAAGACATAAGTTAAAAATGCAAGTATTACTTGCATTTAAAATTGATCGTTGCTAAACTGGATGTAAGCAGCACTTGCATCGTCTACTCCCACTGTAGCTGTCTTTTTTAAGAAAGGAAGTATTTATGACCTTCAATTCAGTTAGTGCTGAGGGTAAGCAACCACTTACACTCAGCTGGATCAACGTGGCATTTTTCGGTATATTTCATGCCTTAGCTTTGTTGGCTCCTTGGTTTTTTTCCCCGTCTGCTTTGGGAGTGACGATATTTCTCCACTGGTTGTTTGGCAGCATTGGTATCTGTTTGGGGTATCACCGACTTTTAAGTCACCGAAGTTTCCAAGTGCCGAAGTGGTTGGAATATGCGATCGCTATCCTAGGTGCCCTTGCTATTCAAGGAGGACCAATCTTTTGGGTAGCTGGGCATCGTCTTCATCATGCTTATACAGAGGACGAAGATAAAGATCCTTACTCTTCCCGGCGTGGTTTTGGTTGGAGCCATATGCTTTGGATTCTTTACCCGCGTTCAGAGTTTTTTGCCTACGAAACTTACAAAAGATTTGCACCTGAGCTAGTCCGCGATCCGTTTTATCGTTGGCTAAATCGCTACTTTTTAGCTCTCCAGATTCCTCTTGCCCTCCTATTGTATGTTTTTGGAGGATGGTCTTTTGTCATCTATGGTATTTTTCTACGATCAGTATTGCTTTGGCATAGCACTTGGTTAATTAACTCTGCATCTCATCTGCGCGGTTATCGTAACTTCGAGTTGGATGACGACTCCCGTAATCTCTGGTGGGCAGCGATTTTGACTTATGGAGAAGGTTGGCACAACAACCATCACGCTAACCCAAACGTGGCAAAAGCCGGTTTGCATTGGTGGGAAGTCGATATGACCTGGTGGGCAATTCAAATTTTGAACACTCTTGGTTTAGCCAAGAAAGTTATAATGCGTCCCACTTATAGCAAGCTGGAGACAGTTGTTAAGAGCTGAAGGAGAGGGAGAGGGGACCCATCACCCCCTTGCCCCCTTATCCCCAGAGGGGACCCCGAGATCCCCCTCACCCCTTCCTCGTTCAGGCTCAAAACCACCTATCTCTGCAAGTGTGTACAGCGGTCTACCTTTAACTTCTTCATAGATGCGTCCGACATATTCGCCCAAGATGCCAATACTAACTAACTGCACAGCGCCAAGAAAGAAAATTGCCACAAGAATAATCGTAAATCCGGTTAAAGGGGAATGCGGCACAAAAATACGCCAATAAAGCACTAAAAGACCCATTAAAATTGCCGCAATAGCTGCTAGCAAACCCACATAGGTTGAGAGCCGCAGTGGCACTTTCGAGAATGACACGAGACCATTCACAGCTAATGCTAAAGATTTACCGAAAGTGTATTTGACATCACCCGCGAAGCGAGGCTCACGTTCGAAACGAACAGCTATTTGGGCAAAGCCAACCCAAGAACGCAGTCCCCGGATGTAGCGGTTGCGCTCTGGCATCGCGTTAAGGACATCCAGGACTTGCCGATCCATCAAACAAAAATCACCGGTATCGGTGGGAATATCTACATCCGCAAGCTGCTTCAGCAAGCGATAGAAAAAATAGGCGGTAAAACGTTTGAACCAGCCCTCCTGGCGACGTTGAATGCGCTGAGCGTAAACAACTTGATAGCCCTGTCGCCACTTCTCAACTAAGGCCGGGACCAGTTCCGGCGGATCTTGTAAATCGGCGTCGAGGATAACGACGACTTGACCGCGGGCAAAATTGAGACCAGCTGTTACAGCAATTTGGTGTCCGAAGTTGCGAGCAAGGCTCAAGTAGCAAATACGCGGGTCTTTTTGCTGGAGGTTTCGCAGGAGCTGTAAAGAGCGATCGCGACTGCCATCATTCACCAAGATTAATTCTACCAGTCCATCTAGCTTCTCCATAACGGCACTAACCCGCCGGTAGAATTCTGGAATGGTCTTTTCCTCGTTGTAAATCGGAACAATAAAGGAATACTTTGGTAGCACCGTTCATCTATTTACTTAATCTTACGCCACCCAGATGGCCCAGGAAAACCGCAGGGAGAAGTATATAAGCAATATAGCGAACAAGCCCGTAGTTGCGTATCCCCAACGAGGATGGCAGGCAAGCAACACGCCAAGCGCGATTGATAACGACACGATACCATAGGCGAAACGGCCGACAGATGTTATAGCTCCAGAGATTATAACTAGCGTTATGGCGCAAAAACCGTAAATAACAACAACACGACTGAGCTTAGCGCGTAAGCTCCACAATAGATAGCCGCCACCAAAGATCATGACAATTTTAATCAAAGCGATGAAAGCTGTACTCCAACCTTTGCCTAAAGCTAAATCTTGTGCAAATAAATTCCACCAAACTCTCCAGTCGAACCCTGTCTGCGACTGCCATCCACGCTGTGCATGGACGAATGCTAGGGGGTCTCCAAAACGAATCGCGCAATACATACTAAATAGAAGTAGTCCTCCACCTGTAGCGAAACTTGCCATGTAGGCAGTCGGTGGTCGACCTTCTCTCCACGCCACTATGAGAAAGGTAGGTATAAGCGCTGCTGAATTCACTCGAGTTGCAGTGGCTATTACTCCCCAGAAAGCAGCCCAGGCGTGCTGGTGGTTGTCGAATGCCCGCAAAGCCGCTGTGGTGAGCAATAGAAAGAGCCCCTCAGTGTAAATTACTGTTCCGAATAGGGAGAATGGACACCAAGCCAGCACGACAGTTGTCCATCTGGCAGTGTTGACACCATAGTGTTCCTTTACCCAACGGTATATAAGATTTATGGCACCAAGAAACGCTATGTTGTTCACAAGTGTGCCTGCTACTTTAGACGGTAAGCCGAGGCTCATAACTGCATGGATAACTAAGGGGAAGACGGGAAAGAACGCAACAGAGTGTTTGTTTGTATCATTTACATATTCGTAACCTGAAGTGGCAATATCCCGATAATAGTTAGCGTCCCAATTTGAGAAGACCTCCCAGCCGATTTTAGGACTTAAGCTAGGAGCGGCAGAGTGACCATACATTATAGAAGCAGGAAACATGGGAGCAACAAGCTCCATAGTGGCGACAATCACAAGTCGACTGAGCAGCCACATTGCAAGTACAAAAACGAAGCCATTGGCCGATTTGGTCGGAATTCTCTGGCTCATAATTTAGGTGTAGATAGTTATAAATTACTTCTCGAATCTGTACCAATCCAATTCGATTCCACCAGCTAGGTGCTATATTTTCAACCTAGTTCCATTTATCTATCCACATTATACCCATGTCACTTTGGGTTTCAATAATTTCGCAACTGAGGTAAAAAAGATATAAAGCAAGCCGCAGTTAGTTAATGGCGACGTTTAGAGTGAGCTTAGGCATCTCACTGGTTTATAAGCAATAAGTTTGAGTAGTGTGTTACAAATTTTTTAGAGTTTTTGAGCTAGAGTGAGCGTTAAGTGCTCTACAAATTTAGAAAAATAAAAATTAGTTTCTATCTTAATCTGACTTTTCCTTACTAGGAAATAGCTCTGTTTTCTTATGATAGGTGTAGGTAAATAGTTTTGCTAAGCGTGCGAACAAATTTGTAAAATTGCTAGAATCCTCCACTATATTTTTAGTGTTAATGGAGGATTGTCAATAACTCCCAATTAATACTTACGTTCTTGCGGCTCAAATAAGGTAATTGTCACTGGTCGATACTGTAGATCAATGCCAGCGGGCGAATAGTACGCCATTGTGTGGTTAAGGAAATTGGGATCGTCTCTCTGAGGATAATCCTCTCGGAAATGAGCGCCCCGGCTTTCCTGGCGATTGAGTGCTGATGTCAGGATCAGCTGACCCACAATCATCAAGCTCCGCAATTCCAGGGCTTCGACAAGTTCGGTATTCCAGCAAATGCCTTTGTCATCTAAATAGATTTGAGAGTATTGCTGCTGCAACTGCTGTAGCTCTTGTAAACCCTGATGCATTAATTCCTTAGTGCGGAAGACGCTACAGTACTTAGTCATGCAGTCTTGGAAGGCTTGACGGACTTGGTCAATTCGGTACTGCCCTGGCTGCTCTAGCAGCGCTTGAATTTGTTGCTGAGCTTCGCGCAGGTGCAACTGCTCGTCCACGAGCGGCAACTTACGGTTTTGAACAAATCGCGATATCGCCGCCCCAGTCCTACGTCCATAAACCACACACTCTAGCAGGGAATTACTCCCCAGCCGATTTGCCCCATGCACTGAGACACAAGCCGCTTCCCCAGCGGCAAAGAAGCCATCAATTAGGCTATCTGGGCCACTGCGTACTTGACCATCCGTATTTACTGGTATCCCACCCATCGAATAGTGAACTGTAGGCCGAACTGGGATGGGTTGATGCACGGCGTCAATGCTTAGCAACCGATGGGCTTCTTCCCAGCAGAAGGGAATCCGGCTCATGATTTTTTCCTGCCCTAGGTGACGTAGATCGAGATAGACAAAGGGACCACCTGAGCTGCCATCGGTATGAATGCCGCGACCAGCATAAATTTCCCGGCCGATCGCTCGTGAAGTAATATCACGAGGAGCCAGCTCCATCCGGCTGGGAGCATACTGCGCCATAAAGCGATCGCCCTCACTATTGATGAGATAGGCTCCTTCCCCGCGCACGGCTTCGGAAATCAGCACTCCCACCGGATACAGCCCTGTAGGATGAAATTGGACAAACTCCATGTCCTCTAGTGGCAACCCGGCGGTCGCCGTCATTGCTAAACCATCCCCTGTCGAGGCATAGTCATTAGAGGTAGTGTTATAAACCCGACCATAGCCACCAGTGGCAAACATCACCACCTTAGCCCTTACCACCTCTATCTGCCCATCTAGGATGCGGTACATTACCACGCCCTTCGCTTGACCATCCTCCAGAATCAGGCGCATAACATACCACTCGTCGTAAATGCGAACACCACAACGCCGCAGATTGTTAACTAGTTCATGCAGCATGGCATGACCAGTCTTATCTGCCGCATAGCAAGTGCGATTGTGAGAATGCCCTCCAAAAGCGCGTTGAGCAATGCGACCATCCGGCAAGCGGGAGAACAAGACGCCCATATGCTCCATGTCAATCACCACATCCGGTGCTTCACGAGCGAGAATTTCCACTGCATCCTGGTCTGCTAAGTAGTCAGAGCCCTTAACTGTGTCAAATGCATGGGCTTCCCAACTGTCAGCTGAATCTACATTTTTCAGCGTTGCCGCAATGCCGCCTTGGGCAGCGACCGAGTGAGAACGAATCGGGTGGGTCTTGGCAACTAGAGCCACATTCAGGCTGGGATCAGTTCGGGCAATCTCCACTGCTGCTCGACACCCAGCCAATCCACCCCCAATAATGATGACATCGTGTTCTAGCATGATTCAGCTGATATCTACTCTTGTATCGTGACTCAAAAAAAAAAATCCCCACCAGAAGGCAGGGAAGTTTTTAGTAACTTTAACTGAAAAGAAGTCAGGAGTCAGGAGTCAGGAGGAGCTAGGCTGCGGAGTTTCTCTGTGCCGTCCGCAGAGCTAGCGTTCAGGAGTCAGGAGGAGCCAGGCTAGCGTTCAGAATGGTTCCTGTAAGAGTAACAGCTCACTTAAGGACGCAAGCCAAGCCCCCGGATTTGTCCATGGAAAAGATCTGCATTTTTATAAACCGCAATTGATTTATCTATAGAGTTCTCTTCTCCTGACTCCTGACTCCTGACTCCTGACTCCTCTTCGTTAGCTTGTTGCTTCTACAGGTTGTTGCTGGGAAACATTACCAGGCATCGGTTCCATTTTTGTCTCTGAATCAACAGCAGTCAGCTCAATGTGATTAAACAACGTAGTCACGAAGGCAAAGAGTAAGAAGGGCAGAGACAGTAATATGATGAGTCCAACGGTGGCTAAGGCGTAGTATGGGCGTCTAGCCCCCATCATGGCCATAGCCGAGGCTAAACTTATGGTGATGGTGATGAGCCAAACAATAATTTGACCGTAGATATCGCCAAAGGTAAGGGTACAGGCAAGACGATATTTTTGTAGTTTATCCATTACAGTTCCTTCAAAATTTTCTTAATGTTCTAGATTAAAGCCCTAACTGCGTTTTAGACGATTTCTAAATCTTTTTGACAGGTTTGCAACAGGACTTTACAAACCGTATTGGCTAAATTCTACCAGTGAACACGCACTCAGCTGGTCCTGTCATATAAAGGCGTTGGTTAACAGCCGACCATTCGATTTCCAAAGGACCACCTGGGAGTTCCACCGTAGCAGTGTGGTCGCACTTATCGGTCAACACCCCAGCAACCAACGAAGCACAAGCACCAGTACCACAGGCTAAAGTTGCCCCAGCACCTCGTTCCCACACCCGCATCTTGAGGTAATTGGGGCGCACTACTTGAATAAATTCCGTATTTGTCCGCTGTGGGAAAGCTGGGTGATGCTCGAATTGAGGACCGATAATTTCTAGGGGGATCTCTGCCAAGTTATCCACGAAGGTAATACAGTGGGGATTGCCCATACTGACACAGGTTACCAACCAGGATTGACCCGCTACTTCTAAGGGGTGAGCAATAACTTTCTGATCGTTTGAGCATAGCGTCGTCGGAATCTCCGCGGCTTTTAGCCTCGGCACACCCATATCGACCGTAACTTGTCCATCAAACTTCAGTTGGGATCTAATGACGCCAGCGAGAGTGTGAATCTGATATTCAGCTATCTGGCTTTTGTTACCATCTAATTCAGCCACAAATCGTGCTAAACAGCGAATGCCGTTACCACACATTTCCGGCTCTGAGCCATCGGAATTAAAAATTCGCATGGTGTAGTCGGTGCCATCTTGTCCTGGCAAGGCAAAGATAACGCCGTCTGCTCCGATACCGAAGTTGCGATCGCATAACTTAATTGCCTGTTCTGACGTGACTACAGGTTCTAATGACGAACGATTGTCAATTAGGATGAAGTCATTTCCCAATCCGTGATACTTGGCAAACTCAATAGACATTTAACTTCTCTCAAAGGCGACAGCAATAAACTAAATTTGTTGATTTAGCTAAAAAATCTCTAAGAATTAATTATGGCTAACGAATTTGATACTGCGCTACCTAGCATTCGGCAAGTTCAAACGTTAATTAAAGCAGCAACCATCGTCGAACTGAAACTTGTGACCGGCGACCTACTGACTGGAAAAATTGGCTGGCAGGATCAAAACTGCCTGTGTCTGCTCGATGTGAACAATGACTCTACCACTGTCTGGAGACAAGCGATCGCCTATCTCAAGCCAAAAACTTAACCCAACAATCGCCAATTAGCCGTAGGCATCTTGCTCAGTAGCTGTGACAATTGGGATTGGCAGCGGTAACTGGAGCGTTGGGGCAAGCCACTGTTGTAGTTGCTCCATAGCCGAGTAGCCGCCGCACAACAGCAGCTGATCGCGAGCCTGTAATTCTATGCCGCTATCGGGAAAGCGAATGAACCTCCCATCTCGCCGAATTGCTTGCACCTGCACCCCGCACCGGCGTTGAATATATAGCTTTGAGAGGGTTTGACCAACTACTGGGCTATCAGCTGGCACCATCACCCAGTGGCAGGGCATATTTTCTTCTGGAACAGCTGCCTTGCCCTTAGCCAGTTCGTCAAAGGCAACCAGTTCCTCAGACTCTCCCACCACCAACAGGCGATCACCCTCCTCCAAGATTGTTTGGGCATTAGGATAATCAACTTCCTGACCCCTAGCCCGACGAATTGCCATCAAACTTACCCCAGTTAAGTAGCGCAGATCTAATTCTTCTAAAGTCATCCCGGTGAGGGGTGAGCCAGCTGGTAGGCGATACCAGCGGCTATTCATGTCCTTGGTTGCCATCTGAAGATCTCGCCATCGAGACGCTGGTTGCTCCGGTCGCAATTCCAGATAATGGTGACCGCGGATTTGCTGCATTTCCTGTTGAATCACTGGTAACGCCAAGCCCATGCCGGTCAAAAGATGGGTTGCTAGTTCTAAACTAGCCTCAAACTCCGGTTGCACCACCTCTCGCGCTCCCAGTTGGTAAAGCAGTTCCATATCCTTGTCGTGGTTAGCACAGACGACTGAATCCAGATCAGGAGCTAGCTCCAAAGCGCGTTTGAGGCAGAGGCGGGTACTCATAGGGTCACGCAGTGCGATCGCCAGCGATCGCGCCTTGTCTACCCCAGCTGTTTCTAACACTCGTAAACTGCCAGCATTACCATATACATAAGGTACCCCTACCTCTCTCAACTGCTGAATTTTACTTTCAGACTGCTCAATCACTACAACACTTAGCCCGTGTTCCTGCACCAATCGAACCAAATTGCGCCCCATCCGCCCGTAGCCACAGACCACTACGTGATCTTGCATTGAGAAATCCGTCGCCACTTCCAGCGGCGCACTAGATGAGTCTAAATATGGCTTCAGCCAAGACAACGTCTCCGCCCAGTTAAACAAATGCGGCACTAGTCGTAGTACAAACGGGGTAAGCACCAATGTCACTGCTGTTGTGCCCAAAATCAATAGATACACCCGACGAGAAACCAGCCCCAGCGTTCGCCCCTCACTGGCTAAGACAAACGAAAATTCTCCAATTTGGGCTAGACCTAACCCAGCCAGCAACGCGGTTTTCAACGGGTAGCGAAACACTTTAACCAGAGGTGTAATAATCAAAAACTTGCCTACAAATACCAGTGCCACTAGCCCCAAGATCAACTCCAAGTTGTTCCATAAAAAAACAGGGTCAATCAGCATACCAATCGAGGCAAAAAATAGGGTAGCAAATATATCACGTAGCGGCTCCACGTAAGTCAAGGTTTAATCGGCATACTCCACCTCTGCAATCATCAGTCCGGCGACAAAGGCTCCCATTTCGATTGAAAGCCCTAAATACTCTGTCAGCAGCGCGATGCCCAGACATAATGCCACCACTCCCAGCAAAAATAGCTCCCGGCTCTCTGTTCGAGCTAAAAGCCTTAGTAGGGTGGGGATAATCCAAATTCCAGCTGCCACAGCTCCCGCAGCAAATAACCCAATCTGTAAAAGTGCCCAGCCCACAGCGATCGCCATCGACTCAAGTGGCTGGTCGAGGGCTGGTAAAACTGCTAACATCAGCCCCAACGCCAAATCTTGAACAACTAGGATGCCCAGCATTACCTGCCCGTGAGGAGTTTCTGTTTCGTTGCGCTCCATCAAGCACTTGAGTACAACTGCTGTAGAGGACAAAGACAGAATCGCCCCCAAGAACACGCCTTGGGCAGGAGAACTTACCCAGCTCATCCCCAGTGATACTAGTGTTGTTACCAGAATGGTCAAAACGATTTGTAGCCCACCCCCCCCCAAACTGATGACTTGAACTTTTTTAAGTTCAGCCAAGGAAAACTCAACTCCTAGGGCAAATAATAAAAAGGCGACACCAAACTGCGCCAGTGTTTCTACCTGAATTAATTCTTTTATCAATCCCAGTCCAGCTGGACCAACGACCATCCCACCCAGCAGATACCCCAGTAAGGCGGGTTGTCGCAAAAGTGCTGCCAACAGTCCACCACCTGCAGCAGCGGCGAGAACTAACACTAAATCAACAATTAACCTAAAATCTTCTTGCACGATTATTAAAAAAACTATTAAAGTCTATAAAGTTCAGGATACAGATTTTTCAGTTTTTCAGATAGCAGTTCTTAAAAACAGCAGTATGGGATTGGAAACAGTACAGACAGAACGCTATTCTTGTTTGCCAATAGAACCATCAGATTCCTTGCTCCTATGACTATCCAATTGCCATTTTTAAGACTAAAACAGCAAATGCCCTTGATTCAGCAACGGGGGATTAGACAAATCATTCTACTAACCGGCGCGCTGGGAATGGTAGTGCCCGTCGCCTTGGCTTATCCAGCACAAGCCCTGCAAGTACAGGTAGCTCCAGCTAATCCTCAGCTGGGAGATACATTATCGGTAGTGATTAAATTAGATAATCCAGACGGCAGTAAAGCCTCAGTTAGTAGTAGCCCAACAGTCGCCTTCGCCCAGAAGACCTACCCTACTTTTCTGATTGCACCGAATCAGTTTCGGGCTTTTCTGCCTACTACTCCCCTAGACAAAGCCGGAACTAAGCAGATTCGGGTAAGAAGCGAGGGTCAGGAGCAGAACTTGTCAGTGTCGGTGCGCCCTCACTCCTTCCCCGTACAGCACATTACTTTACCTCCTGGAAAAGCTGGACTAGAGGAGTCTAAATATGAAGTGAACCGCGTCGCAGCTTTTAAGCAGATGGAAACCGCGCAAAAATTCTGGGATGGTTCCTTCCTCAAACCTAACCAAGGTCCCATCACGACGATTTATGGGGTGCGCCGCTACTATAACGGTGTATTTGCCAAGGACTATTACCACCGTGGTGTTGACTACGCTGGGGCTGAAGGTTCGCCGGTCATTGCCCCAGCGGCAGGACGGGTGGCTTTAGTGGGACGGGTATCGCAGGGTTTCCATCTTCATGGCAACTGCGTTGGTATTGACCATGGTCAAGGTGTTATAAGTATGTTTCTGCACCTAAGTCGAATTAATGTCAAAGAGGGAGAACTTGTGCAACCAGGGCAAGTCATTGGCGCAGTAGGGTCAACTGGCGCTGCTACTGGTCCTCATTTACATTGGGGACTATATGTTCACGGGCAATCTGTTGACCCGGGACAGTGGCGAAATAATAACTTTAAATAAAGCATAAATTTAATTAAAGCTTTCTGATTGTTTTCCTATAAGAGTAGGGCAGAATCATTGCAGGGGTACCGTTATTACAAAAGTCGGTGCCGTAGAGTCTAGAGGAATTATGTAGAGTCTAGAAGCATTATGAGTATTCAAAAAATTGTGGAACAGGCATTTCAGGAGGGTTATCTCACACCAACCATGGAAGCAGAGGTGGGCCGGATTTGTGACACTGCAAGCGAGCTCTCGATTGAAGAGTACATGGCATTGGACAAGCTCATGGGGGCACTGTTAACCGGTGAAGTTGTAGCGGTACCGCGCAAACAGTTCATTAATGTGATGGAAGAGTTGGTGCTGACAGAAGCGCTTGCAAGGGTGGCAGAAATTCAAGTTACCAGCGGTCATAGCTGCGATGTAGGAGATGTTACTGCATACGCCTTGAATCGCCTTCCCCCTATGTACGCTACCACAGAAGAAGGGGCCAACTACCAGCGACAAAAAGCTAAGGAAGAACTTCAGGAATTGATTGCACAGCAAGTTGGCGAGGCGATCGCCCGTAATCTAGATCGACCGGAGTTTTTCCCAGAACGGCAAGCACTCGGCAAAAGCACCGGCAACGAAGTACTCAAGCAAGTCAGCAACTTATTGCAAACATATGCTCCCGACTATGAGCAAAAAGCCGCCCCGTAAACGAAGAGGCAGGCAGTGAGCCAGTAACAAATCTGGCACTAAGGCTGGGAACATCCTCTCAATAGCAGTGTCTAATGAGGAGGGATGTTTTAGAACCACTGCCGTATATGAGTCAATCGATTCCTGTCTGCTGGTCAACGGTTGAGGCAACGGTTCCTCAAGCGCCAGTGCAAGTTAATCAATTGTCTAATTACGATTTAATTTCGCGTTGTCAAGTTGGGCTGCGTCCTGAGCGCACTGCCTTTGCAGAACTGCTTCGCCGGTATCAGTCACACGTTGATCGGGTCTTATACCACTTAGCTCCTGATTGGCAAGACCGTGCAGACCTGGCTCAAGAAGTCTGGATTCGGGTTTACCGGAATATTAAGCGCTTGAATGAGCCAGTTAAATTCCGGGGCTGGTTGAGCCGCATTGCCACGAATCTGTTTTACGATGAGTTGCGTAAACGCAAGCGGACTGATCGTCCATTGTCGCTAGATGCACCGCGCTCATTAGACGACGGCGAGATGGATTGGGAAATTGCCGGAGATCACCCCGGTCCAGAAGAAGAGCTGACAACACGAGAATTCTATGAGCAACTGCGCGAGGCGATCGCTGATTTACCAGAGGTGTTCCGCACTACGATTGTGCTAAGAGAAATCGAAGGAATGCCATATGAGGATATTGCCGAAATTACAGGTGTTTCACTAGGAACTGTGAAGTCGAGAATCGCCAGAGCAAGGTCTAGACTACAGTCGCAGTTGCAAAGTTATCTAGACGGTAAGTAAAGGAGCAATTTCGGGCATGAGGAAAGAAATAAAGTTAATTCTTCCTTAAAGCAGAGCGACCAGCTTCGCCAGTACTTTTATGATCAGTATAGTAACTAACTGGTGCTAGTTGCTTTGTTTGCTTACCCGGATGTGACTTGTTAGCAATGTTAAGATGACGAGCAAGTTCGATCAAAACAATCCAAGACCCCACTCGCAAGAAGATCTGCCAGTGCTTAAGGCTAGCGATGCTAATCAATCAACTGCTGCTATGGATATGCAGAAGCGCGATCGCTTCGAGTTACTGAGTGCTTACCTTGATGGTGAATTGACTGCTGCTGAGCGGCGGCAGGTAGAGTACTGGCTAGCAAATGATCCAGAAGTCCAGCGTTTGTATACCCGACTATTAAAGCTACGGGAAGGCTTGCAGTCAATGCCGGTGCCACCAGCACAGCAATCAGTAGAAAATACGGTCGGGCAAGTATTAGCACGACTGAACCAAAGGCCAAAAATGGCTATAGGTTGGGGAGGAGCCGCGATTGCGGCTATATTCATCAGTGCTTTGTCAAGCATCCTACCGGCTAGTCAATCCCCGGTCGAGTTAGCAAGCACCCCAGAACCAGCAGCCAAGCCTGAAAGCCTCATGGTTGCCTTGAATACCCCAGTTGTAGCAATTCCCAAACCGCCTGTTTTGCCGCCGGGCAAGTTGGCTAAACCAACTCAGTTGCCACAGCAGCCTACTAGCCAAAATGTTTATTAAGCTGCACCGCTCCACCATCCGTTAGGAAGGAGAATACCCCTATAGGAGCGAACTCGCTCTGGGCTCATCAAATAGACCCAAGCCAAACCGAGCGAAGCAAAAGCCAAGCTGTACGTTTCGATTTGTTGTCGAATATATTCATTTTCTACCGCTGGCCTGTGTGGCTTGTAATCTTCCAGCCAATCGAGGTAGCGCAAAACAGTTGAGTCGGGAAACGAGAGCAGGAATCCTTGTACTGGACTTTCTCCTAAAGTCATAGCTGGGTAGCCTAACGGTAGAGCAAAAAGTTGACCTATTGCGATCGCTCTTTTCGCCTCCAACACTTTACCAGTGCAGTAGCGTTGATAATTTGTTTCCCCAGGTTTTAGGGTGCCGTAGACAAATACCCTCACCAAGTTCTTAAATTTGTGTTTTTTAAAATACTATCTTTACTAACCTGTTATATCATCCCCGTTTAATTACCCTTAGTTAGACGGTGAGACAGCCCTGCAGGAGGGTTTCCCTCCGTAGGGGACTGCGAACCCGAAGGGGGAGTAGAGAATGGGCAATACTCCTCACCTCTCCCAAGTTAAAATGTGGGGACAGACACGCTCACAGCAGTAGGAGTGCCATCCGTGGAGTTCCGTTACAACCCAGCAGCAATTGAGGAAAAGTGGCAACAGATTTGGGCAAAACTTGGCTTGGACAAGACCCCAGCAGATAGCGCCAAGCCAAAATTCTATGCCCTGTCCATGTTCCCCTATCCGTCAGGTAGTCTGCATATGGGCCACGTACGCAACTACGTTATTACGGATGTAATTGCCCGTCTTAAACGCATGCAGGGGTATCGAGTCCTGCACCCAATGGGATGGGACGCGTTCGGTTTACCGGCTGAAAACGCTGCGATTGACCGGGGCATTCCTCCGGCAGAGTGGACTTACCAGAATATTGCCCAGATGCGGCAGCAATTACAGCGGCTAGGTTTGTCGATTGATTGGAATTGTGAAGTTACCACCTGTTCACCGGATTACTACAAGTGGACGCAGTGGATTTTCTTGCAATTTCTGCAAGCGGGACTAGCTTATCAAAGAGCAGCAGCGGTTAACTGGGACCCGATTGACCAGACTGTACTGGCAAATGAACAAGTGGATAATGAGGGGCGCTCCTGGCGCTCGGGTGCCAAAGTCGAGCGGAAAATGCTGCGGCAGTGGTTTTTCAAAATTACCGACTACGCTGAGCAGTTGCTAAACGACCTAGAGCAGCTGAACGGTTGGCCGGAGCGAGTGAAACTGATGCAAGCCAACTGGATTGGTAAATCGGTCGGGGCGTATCTGGAGTTTCCCATCGTTGGAATGGATGAAAAAATCGGCGTTTATACCACTCGACCTGACACGGTCTACGGCGTTACCTACGTTGTCCTAGCGCCAGAGCATCCCCTGACTCATTGTGTCACTACAAAAGAGCAGCAAGCGGCGGTAGAAGCATTCATTCAAGAAGTTTCCTCCCAAAGTGAGTTAGAACGAACTGCTGAAGACAAACCAAAGCGCGGTATTCCTACTGGTGGTAAATCGCTCAACCCTTTCACAGGTGAGGAGATTCCCATTTGGATTGCTGACTATGTGCTGTATGAGTACGGGACTGGAGCAGTAATGGGTGTCCCAGCCCACGACACGCGGGACTTCAAATTCGCCAAAGCCTACCATCTGCCCATTGAAGTGGTAGTTGTGCCCACGGATTCGTCGGCTCTTCAGCAGCTTACAGATACAGATGATACAGCTCTAAGCGATATCGCCTTTAAAGACGCCTATACCGAGCCAGGTATTCTAATTAATTCGCATTCTTTTAACGGCATGGCTTCCACCGACGCTAAGGAAGCAATTATTAAATATGTGCAAGAACAGGGGTTTGGCCAAGCTCGCATCCAATATCGGCTAAGGGATTGGTTAATCTCACGGCAGCGTTACTGGGGCGCTCCCATCCCAGTGATTCACTGTCCCAGTTGTGGTGCGGTTCCAGTGCCTGAAGAAGACTTGCCGGTTCGGTTGCCCGAAGATGTGGCTTTTACAGGTCGCGGCCTTTCTCCCTTAGCTCAACTGGATAACTGGGTCAATGTGCCTTGTCCAACCTGTGGCACGCAAGCCAAACGGGAGACCGATACCATGGATACTTTTATTGATTCGTCCTGGTATTTTTTGCGCTATCCCGACGCCCGTAATGACCAGCAGGTTTTCGACCCAGCGAAGACAAATGACTGGATGCCGGTAGACCAATATGTGGGTGGAATTGAACACGCGATTTTGCACCTGTTGTACTCGCGGTTCTTTACCAAGGTGTTACGCGATCGCAACCTACTTAAATTTGACGAACCGTTCCAACGCCTACTAACTCAGGGCATGGTTCAGGGCACCACCTACAAGAACCCTGTCACTGGTAAATACGTTCTACCAGTACAGGTTGACTCAGTTAACCCCGTAGACCCGGAGACTGGTGAGCCGTTGGAAGTCTTCTACGAAAAAATGTCTAAGTCGAAGTACAACGGCGTTGAGCCACAGGAAGTCTTGGCAAAGTACGGGGCAGATACAGCTCGGATGTTTATCTTGTTCAAAGCGCCGCCAGAAAAAGACCTGGAGTGGGATGATGCTGACGTGGAAGGGCAATTCCGGTTCCTTAACCGCGTTTGGCATCTAGTAGCAGATTTTAGTGGTCAAAGGTCAACACTGTTGCACCCTCACCCCCAACCTTCCTATCAAGAGAGAGGACAACCCTTAGCCTCCAAAGAAAAAGATTTGCGTCGAGCGGTTCATACAGCAATTAAGGCAGTTACGGAAGACCTAGAGGGCGAATATCAATTCAATACAGCTGTTTCAGAATTGATGAAGCTGAGCAACGCCCTTGCTGACTCTAACTGTAAAGAATCGCCGGTATACGTAGAAGGGATTTCAACCCTAATTCAGCTACTAGCCCCCTTTGCGCCCCACATTGCTGATGAACTGTGGCAGATGACTGGTCAAACCGATTCAGTCCATACTCAAACTTGGCCTAAATTTGACCCAGCTGCCCTAGTTGCTGATGAAATCCCGTTGGTGATTCAGGTCATGGGCAAAACTCGCGGCACGATTCAGGTACCGGCACAAGCAGACCGGCAAGCACTGGAGCAGTACGCTCGTGAATCAGAGGTTGCCCAGCGTTACATCAATGGCAAGGAGATTAAAAAGGTAATTGTCGTGCCAGGGAAGTTGGTAAATTTTGTGGTTGCCTGAGCATTGCCGTTAATGCAAAAAGTGCCGCACTCCGGTGAAGACCATAACTAAACCTAACTCGTTTGCTGCCTGGATAGAATCCTGATCGCGTAGACTACCTCCTGGTTGCGCGATCGCAATCACGCCCGCAGCAGCTGCCGTCCGCACTGAGTCGTCAAAGGGGAAGAAGCCATCACTGGCGAGAACTGCTCCTTGGGCTTTTTCCGCAGCCTGTTCCAAGGCAATTTTGACGGAACCGACACGATTCATTTGACCGGCTCCTACTCCGAGGGTAGTGCGATCGCGTGTTACTACGATTGCATTTGATTTCACGTGCTTGGCAACCTTCCAGGCAAATAGCAGTTCTTGCATCTGCTCGGGAGTGGGTTGATGCTCGGTAACAACCTGCCATTGACTAAGGTGATCTACAGAGTCATCTGAGGCTTGAGCTAGGAAACCGCCGGCAATGACTTTGACTGTTTGCTGAGGACCGGCACTCAAGTCGGGTAAAATTAAAACCCGTATCTTGGATTTAGCACCGAGAATTTCCTCCGCTTCTGGGGTACAAGCCGGTGCCACTACACATTCTAAAAATGTTTGAGTCAGCGCGGTTGCAGTAGGGGTATCGATGGAGCGGTTTAGGGCGACAACGCCACCAAAGGCAGAAACGGGATCAGCTTTGAAAGCCTTTTCGTATGCCTCTGACAAGCTGGTTCCTAATGCAACGCCACAAGGATTATTGTGCTTGATAATTGCCGCAGCACAGGTTTCTGTGAATTCAGCAATCAACCGCCGTGCCGCTTCTAAATCAACCAGGTTGTTGTAACTAAGTTCTTTACCCTGAATTTTTGTCGCTGCCGCCCAACCAGTTGGGGTAGTTCCACTTTGATACCAATCCGCCGGTTGGTGGGGATTCTCCCCGTAGCGCAAAGATTGCAGCTGTTGCCCAGAAACAGAGAATTGTTGGGGTAGAGAATGACTCCCAAGATAGGTAGCGATCGCTTGGTCATAGCCAGACGTATGCCAAAAAGCTTGTTGGCTGCAAGCTTGACGAAACTCTAACGATGTCTGCCCCCTATGTCGTAACTCCTGCAAGTATGCGTCATAGTTATCGGGAGCACACAGAACCGTCAGATGGGCATAGTTTTTAGCAGCCGCTCGAAGCATAGCAGGACCACCGATATCAATTTGCTCAATTGCCTCTGCTAATGTGACTCCCGGTTTAGCGATTGTTTGCTCGAAAGGATAAAGATTGACCACGACTAGATCAATCGGGCGGATTTGGTTGGTTTCCAAATCTGCTAAGTCCGAAGGGTAATCCCGACGCGCCAAAATGCCACCATGAATCCGGGGGTGGAGCGTTTTGACTCGACCGCCCAAAATCTCAGGAAAACCGGTATAATCAGCGACCTTTGTAACTGGTAATCCTGCTTGTTTAAGAGCTTGGGCTGTACCTCCACTGCTGATTAAATCAAACCCAAATTCTTCAACCAGGCTACGAGCCAAATCAATTATCCCTGTTTTATTAGATACACTCAGCAGTGCCAGACGCGTCATTGCTCACTAGTCCCCTATTGATGAAGAAATTTAGGACAAAAACTTATTTTACAAACCACCGTAACGCCTTCCCGACGCTGATGCTATGCATACAGCACGGGCTTTCAGTAGCCCTGCTCCACGACGAAGAGTTCCTGTACAGGTTCTGCTTGTCGTTTCACGAACCTCCGGGCGTGGTTACTTACAAACGGTGTTCTCACCGCTCCGCCCCCGAAACTCATTGGTTAATGTATTATCAAACACACAAAACATGAGTTGCACTACCCCAGTTTGCGTAGTTCATCGCCACTACTTGCTTACTGCCACGACCGTTTCTGCGGGGTTAGTCAGTGCCTTTGGCGCATTTCAGCGTTTGTATACAATATCACTTTGCTCGTTGGTTGTCTAGATCCGGTTTGCAATTCCTGAGCCAGTTCTGGAGGAGGGTTTCCGACGCCAGTTTTCTACGCCGGGGGACCCGGCTTCGTGAAACTGGCTCCTCCGTAGGAAACTGGCGTCCCCGACGCTGACCTACGGTACAGCGCGGGACTCCTTACAATTGAGAGTTGAAACTAATATCTTCTTCGGTTGAATATCTATCGTGATGACAAAGAACTTTATTAAGATAGATTAAGCGAGTTTGATTTTGGGAGAAAGGCTCTGTCTTTACAAGTCATTACGGTTCCACCAATAACAGGTAACAAGCCAACTGGGTTGATTATCGCTCTACATGGCTGGGGTGCTAATGCTCAAGATCTAGCATCTTTAGTACCCCTGTTGAATTTACCCGATTACCAGTTCATGTTTCCCGATGCACCCTTTCCACATCCTCATATGTCTACTGGCAAGATGTGGTACGACCTCTCTCATCAGAATGCTCAGGGGTTAGCAGAAAGTCGGAAATTTCTAACGGACTGGTTACGATCCCTAAATAATAGTACAGGTGTACCATTGTCACGCACGATTTTGAGTGGATTTTCTCAAGGTGCAGCAATGACTCTGGATGTAGGGTTAAGCTTGCCCTTAGCAGGCTTGGTTGCCTTAAGTGGGTATTTGCATCCAATCTCTGAACCAGCAAGTGGTAAGTTCCCCCCAGTTTTGCTCGTACATGGCAGGCAAGACTCAGTGGTACCGCTGAGCGCGGCTCAGAAGGCACGGGATAGCTTAGTAGCTCTGGGAGTAGCGGTGCAGTATCAGGAATTTAACATGGGGCATGAAATTCGACCGGAAGTGTTAGGGCTAATTCGCGATTTCGTCTTGAGGGTAATGCCAAGGGAAAGCCAAAAAGTTTCTTAACTTATCATGGTAATTCTTCAAACTTTAGACACTCAAGTACCCTGAAGTGGGTAAGATATATGGGGTTGCTGCACGTTTTGCGGCTCTACTCCATGCTGAATACAGCCGCTGCTTTAGGGAGACGCTAGTAATGATGGAAACTTTAAGCATTTCCAGTCGAGATATTGTTGCTATGAATGCAGCAGAGGTAACGGAATTGGCTACACGTCTAGAGCAAGACAATTACACTAATGCTTTTGACGGGTTGAATGATTGGCACTTACTGCGAGCGATCGCGTTTCAGCGTCCAGAGTTGGTGGAACCCTATGTCCACATCCTGGATCTGGAACCCTATGACGAGGCCTAAATGCTTCGCGGCAGACGGGTTCTAATTGGTGTAGGTGGAGGCATCGCTGCCTATAAAGTCTGTGAGATCGTTTCGACGCTCTTTAAAGCCGGGGCTGAAGTCCGGGTTATCCTTACTCGTTCAGCCCAGGAATTTATTACGCCTTTGACTGTAGCAACGCTATCCCGTCAGCCAGCCTACACGGATGAACAATTCTGGCAACCGATACACCAGCGCCCGTTGCACATATATCTAGGTGAATGGGCAGAGTTGTTTGTGCTCGCTCCCCTTACTGCCAATACCCTGGCGAAGTTGAGCCACGGCATGGCTGATAACCTACTGACGAATACCGTGTTGGCTTCTACTTGTCCAGTGCTGTTGGCACCAGCAATGAATACAGATATGTGGGAGCAGGTAGCTGTACAAAGAAATTGGCAACAGTTACTGATAGACAGTAGATATCATGGCAACAGCCCAACAGCAGGGTTGTTAGCTTGTGATCGCGTCGGTGCCGGTCGGATGGCAGAACCCGCTGAAATTCTGTCTCACATCAAATCCCTGTTGCACACCAGTGGCAAGCTAGACTTGCAGGGTAAGCGAGTCTTAATCAGTGCTGGGGGAACTAGAGAGCATCTAGACCCAGTACGCTTCATTGGTAACCCATCTACTGGCAAAATGGGACTGACCTTGGCTCAAGCAGCGCTGCACCGAGGGGCATTGGTAACACTGGTTTATGGTCCGGCAGGTTGGGATGTGCCGCTAGGGGTGAGAGCCATTCCAGTTATTAGTGCAGAAGCTATGAGACGGGCAATGTTGGAGTATTTACCCGATGCCGATCTGATCGTGATGTCAGCAGCTGTGGCAGACGTCAAGCCAGCTAATTATAGTACAGAGAAGCTGCCTAAGCGATCGCTCCCTACTAGTCTCCCCCTAGAACCGGTACCGGACATCCTAGCTGAATTGGGACGGCTCAAACAACCTCATCAGCGACTCATTGGGTTTGCTGCCCAGACTGGGGATATTGTCACCCCAGCGCTGAAAAAATTGCAGGAGAAGAAATTAGATGCGATCGCGGCTAATCCCATTGATCAACCAGACAGTGGTTTTGGCAGCGACAACAATCGAGCTGTCTTTCTAGATCGTCAAGGACGCCAGCTAGAAGTTCCATCTTGCAGTAAATTGCAGATGGCCCACTATCTGCTTGATTTTATCACATCCTTAGATCTGAATTGACTGCATTTTCAAACGAGCGAGCACCCATTTTTGAAATGCTCTCAGTTTTACAACCAAGATTTCGAGCGATCACGGTTACTCTCTGGCTTGTGCTTGATCTAAGCAAGCCTTCAACTTTTCTGCAAGGACTCTGACGTGGGGCTCACTCAACAGGGAATCTGCAAAGGAATGATCACCAGGAACCTTATGCACTTCTAACCCTCCAGCAGCTAGCCTACCCCAGCGTAGCCGCGAAGTTGCAGACATAGGGTTATTAGTAGCCCGAAAAAAAGTCACCTGACCTGGGTAGACTTGCGGTAAGTAATCTCTTGCGGCTTGCTCGTTGAGCTTGAATATTCGTCGGACGTTTTGAGGCAGGAATTCTGGACCTCCGAGATCTTCAGGCAAGGGACGCTGACTATGTAAACCAACTTGAGTGGCAATCTTTTTACTCATATTCTTGACGCCAGACTTGACTGAGGCATTTAGCATTCTCGAAACGTAGCTCAGCTTCTTGTTAGGCTCAAGTTCGCTCAGATTAGACAAATGAAAAGAAGCTTTATCCCGCAGTGAAGGGACATAATCTAGCAATTTGAAAATTTCAGCATCAAATATGGCTAGTAGACCTACCTTCTGACCCTGCATTTGGAGTTGCTGAGCCATCTCGAAGGCCACTAGACCGCCAACAGAGTGTCCTGCCAGAAAGTAAGGACCTTCGGGCTGGAAAGTACGTATTTCTTTGATGTAGTGAGCCGCCATATCCTCTATTCTGGTATGGGGAGCCTGTTTTCCATCTAAGCCTTGTGCTTGTAGGCCATAGACTGGTTGCTCCAGACCTAAATGATTTGATAAATCACGGAAGTAAAAGACGTCGCCACCAGCGCCACCTATACAGAACAGAGGCAGGTTAGAACCAGCGGGTTGAATCGCCACCAGCGAGGACCAAAGCTCTAACTTTCCTGACTGTTGGAGAATGCTGGCCAATTGCTCAACTGTCGCTGCCTGAAAGAGTGTAGCTAAAGGCAGGTTTTTGTGGAATATTTGCTTGATTTGAGCAAACAGACTGACAGCGATTAGTGAGTCACCCCCCAACTCAAAAAAGTTGTCGTGGATGCCCACCTGAGCAATACCGAGGATTTGTTGCCAGATAGCGGCAATCTTTTGCTCAATGTCATTCCTGGGAGCAAAGTAAGCGTTATTGAGTGCAGGTCGCGAGTATGTTGACGTGGGCAAGTGAGGCGGCGCTAATTCTGCTATAGCACTTGATGCTGTCAAAGCCTGGGCAATCCTAGTCTGGAGGGCTTGGGTCGAGACAACAACCTGGGGCAGTGTCTGAGCTAGAATCCGAGTAAATGCATCCACGCCCTCCTGAGAGGAGATGCCGTTTTCTAGGCTCTGCTCTCGTCGCTGTTTAAGTTCAAGTGTGACAGCTGTATTTACGGCCATCCCAACCTCTCGCCAGGCATCGCAGTTAATCGCCACGGTAAACGTGCCGCGTTTGGCTAGATTGTAGTAAGCAAAGGCATCGAGAAAGGTATTTGCGGCGCAATAGTCTACCTGTCCGAATTCGCCGAGAATTGAATTGATTGAGGAGGTCAACACGAAGAAATCTAGCTGAACATCCTGGAATACATGCTCTAGAACAAGTGTGCCCTTGACCTTAGGTGCCAGAACACTGGCGGCGATTTCTGGCGTTTTGAGTTGAATCACGCCTCCACCGGCAATCCCCGCCGCGTGGATGACACCGTGGACCCCGCCAAATTGCTGAAGAGCCTTGGCGGTCGCTGCCTGCATTTGTTCTAGGTTGGCAACATCGGCGCTGACAACGAGAACCTCTGCACCTAGTTGCTCAAGAGCCTGCACTTTGCGGATTTTGAGGCTGATGTCGTTAAGCTGATCATGAGTTGCCAGCCATTGTAGCCACTCGTCTCTACCGGGAAGAGCCTTTCGCCCCACCAAGATAAGTTTTGCCTGCCAAGTCGAAGCTAGATATTCCGCAAGTACAAGTCCAATGCCTCCTAGCCCACCTGTGATTAGATAGACTCCCCCTGCCCTTAACCGTGTTGTCCCTTGGACTACTGCATCTAATCGGACTGACTCAAAGGTTTGCACCCATCGCTGCTCTTGGCGATAGGCAATAACTTTGTCAGACGTGGTTGCCGTTAATTCTGCTAGGAGTTGCTCTATTATCGGCTCGAGCATGCTGTCCGATGGCATCACAACATCAATGCTGCGGCAGGTGATCTGCGGATATTCTTGTGGGATCACCTTACACGGCCCCAACACAGTCGCCTTCTGAGGGCATAACACCTCAACGCCTGTGACTTGCTGCAGATTGTTTGACACCACCGCAATCTCGAGCGGGTCGGTCTTGTTCTGCGCTCCCAGTGCCTGTGCCAGAAACAGCAGACTACTGAAGCCGAGGGACTGCGACTTTTCAAACCAATCGATTTGGTCAAGCGTATTTGTGCTCGGCGTTACATTCCATAAGTGAACAATTGTTTTGGGTGTCAAATTTTGGGCGCCGAGTTGAGAGAGCAAGACATCATAGTGCTGACGTTGTTGAGGATTAATCGTATATTTACGCTCACTGAGCTGACTAAATTGGTCCCCCGCCATCACGGTAATAACATCCTGGCACTCAAGTTCTAGTCGTTTCACGAGTTTGTCACCCAACCCACACTGATCAATAAACACCAGCCAACATAACTTTTCTCCTCTTGTTTCTTCTGTGGGCGGGCACAAGGCACCGTTGGGCGGGAACAAGGCACCGCCCCTACTCCAGACTGGACGGTAGAACCAATCAGCAATATCCGGCTTCTTACCGAATGAAACCTGATGCGGATTGACAGCTTCTTCCTGTTTTTGTGGTTCGACCCA
>JAABUQ010003155.1_pt1 | contig 30901 bp, 23 predicted proteins | sample 5560001 | NCBI WGS metagenome assembly JAABUQ01 (sample SAMN10711888, study PRJNA513371) | rock metagenome | isolation source: Antarctica rocks | place: Antarctica: Victoria Land, Finger Mt nord | collected 2015-12-18 | reverse complement strand
CCCTGGCTCGCCGCCTTCCCCCAAACCTGCCGCCCCTTCCTCGAAGAAACCGACGCCCTCCTCTCCCTCCCCACCCCCCTCTCCGAAATCATCGCCCACGGCCCCAACTCCACCCTCACCGCAACCCCCAACGCCCAACCCGCCATCTTCGCCACCTCAATCATGATCCTGCGCGTGCTGGAAGAAGAATTCCACTTCGACACCGCCGCCCGCGTCTCCGTCAGCCTAGGCCACTCCCTCGGCGAATTCGCCGCCCTCGTCGCAGCAAACCACCTCACCTACCCCACGGCCCTAAAACTCGTCCGCCACCGCGCCGAACAAATGTCCGCCTGCTCCCTCGCCGCGCGCGCCGCCTCCCTCGCCGACGGCGGCTCCGGCGAATACGGCATGATCGCCCTAGTCTGCGAACCCGACCACCTCACCTCCCTAACCCGCACCATCCACGCCTTCCTCGGCCACGGCGCCAGCGAGGGCGGCAAGAACGACAGCTCCGCCAACGCCCCGCCCATCGACCAGGTCCTCGTCGCCAACGTCAACAGCAAGAACCAGATCGTGCTCAGCGGCAACGTGGAGCGCATCCAGGCGCTGCTGGTGCAGATCCGCGAGTTCGGCGGGCACGACCCCCGCGCCGTGCGCCTCGCCACCGACAGTCCCTTCCACTCGCCCATCATGTCCCCGGCGCGGGAGTGGATGCGCCAGGAGCTGGAGCGGACGGAGGTGAGGTGGCCGGGGAGCTTTCCCGTCGTGAGCAATGTCAGCGCGAGGCCGTTTGGGGATGTGGCGGGATTGAAGGATTTGCTGGCGAGGCAGTGCGTGGAGACTGTGCGGTGGTGGGATAGTATTCGGTTTTTGGACGAGGGCGGGGTGAGAAGGTGGGTTGGGGTGGGGCCGGGAAAGGTGGGGCGGAATCTTGTGGGGAAGGAGGTTGGGATTGGGGGGAGGGTTAAGGGGGGGGGGGTTTGGGGGTTGAGTGGGCCGGGGGAGGTGGAGGGGGTTTTGAGGGGCTTGGAGGAGACGGAGGGGATGGGTTGAGGGGGGAGGGGCTTTTTGGGGTGGGGTAGGGTATGGGGGGCGTGTAGTGGGTATTGATAATTGCTACGACTGAAATAACAGAATCGTTGCCGACTCAGGATCGATCACAATGCAATCAACAGAGCGTGGTCCACAGCGCACGTTAATTGGAGCAGATCGCTTCCAGCTAACCAAGGAACCATCATTCAAATCCATTTTTATGCATTATCAATTAAAGCATCAGCACCGGACACCTTGCTTTACGTTCACGAAATCAACATTAGAAGCCCTCTGCGCAAACAGACGGACCGGACTGACAACAGCATGAAGCACTCCCACAAAACAATTTGCACGTCGGGTCAGCCACAAAAGGGCACAAGCTCCGCTCTCAACTTCTCACGTATAGCTTGTGCATTCATCGATACACCCCCTCGAAAGACCTGCGGCAATCACTGCCCATCACCACTACCATCATAGATCCCCCTGCTCACCTTTGCAGGATTACCAGCCACGACGGTGAATCTCGGAACGTCCTAGACGAAAACATCAGCAACCAAACCACACCAATAGCCATCCAGGAAAGCTCGAACTCACCTGATGCAACAAACTGCCCGCCCCGACCGTGCTACTCTTCCCTACCCTCACCCCCGCCAGAATAGTCACATTGGCGCCAATCCAGCAATCCTCCTCGATGACAATGTTCCTCCCAAGCGCCGGTCCATTGCTCCCCATCCTTCTCCTCGGGTCGATAGGGTAAGTTGCACACACCAGCTTCACATTCGGGCTGAAGATGCATCGCGCCCCGATTGTCACGGAACAGGTATCCGAAATCCGGCAATCAGCCCCAATGAGGACATCATCCCCAATGGTGATGTTGTAGCCGTAGTCGCAGTGGAAAGGCGCTTCGACAACGACGCGCTCGCCGCAGTGGCCGAAGGGGAGGGAGAAGTTTGTTGGTGGGGCTTCGCCATTCGAAAGGGGGGGCTCGGCTGTGGGGCGCAAGCTCAGGATCTGTCGGAAGAGGCGGGTGCGTTCTTCAGGGCTGGCGCCGTGGGAGGGGTTCGTTGCATTGTTAAATCGCCAGATGGCTGCTATGCAGCGCTCGCGGTCTTCGGTGAGGGCGGGGGTGAGAGGGTAGTAGTACAAGCCTTTCAACATCTTTTCCCGCTCGGTGTAGCCTTCGTGGCGGCGATTGGCTGCGGGGCGAGAGGACGCGGGGTGCGTGAGAGCGGCTTGGGCGGCGGCTTGGACGTTGTGGTTTGGGGGGGTGTTGTTGTGATTTGGGGGGTGAGGGGCTTGTGAGTATTGAGATTGAGCCGAGCCTGTTCGGTGGACGAGTGGGGGAGGTTGCATTGAGCTGGGCTCTTGACCGTCCGGACCCATCTCGTAAATGGAGCCACGTCGCTCGTCGTGGTATTTAGAAGCATGTGGTGGGTTGCTTGGATATGGGCGCGTTGTTTTCCCCCAGGCGCCTCCCTTCTGTTGCCCCGGGGACAGTGGCCTCCCATACATATCGCGCTCGTCTTCAATGGTGATCGGATCTCCACGCTTACCTTCATAAGATGGATGGTGACTATGCATAGGATGCTGTGGAGGTCCGGGATACTCAGGGCTGATCTCTTGGTATCGAGGCATGGGAGGATATGGTGGCCGACCAGGAGGACCAAACGGCGGATGGCCATTCTTTGATTGTAGTGGAATTGGTTGCTTAGCGTTGGTTGGCTTTTGCCAGGTGTTGCGCATGGTGTAGCCCTCACAAACAAACCCGCCTCGAAGACAATTATTGCCTAGAAAGATGCGTGGTCAGCAGGCTTGAAGGAAGGGCCCAAGGAGCGGCAGAGCAAAGGACGGATGTGTTGGCACGTGTTGGCGTCAAATGGAACATCTTGTTGGCGACCGTGAAACTTACATTCTGGATGTTGTTCGTCACATTTCTTCTTCCTCCGCCTGCAGGTCATACACCCAGTCTTTGTGCGATTGCTGAACACCCTTTTCCTCCTCTTCCGATCCATCTCCATCCCAGATTGAGAACTACGGTTCCCGTTGTAATCAGCGTATTGTCCCTGCTGGTCATCGTCCTCCTCCTGTGAACCATAATTTTCATGCCCTTGCATTGCATCGTAGCTGCGATTCTCCCTTTGTAAGGCTTCTGCCATATGGGCTTCTGAATAGTAAGGCCTTGGCTCGCCCGGTGCCATAGAAGGGTCCATCGGCGGCTGATCATATTCGCTTCTGACGAGTGAGTGTCGCTCTGGACGTGGGTAGATTTCAGGGTGGATTGGCCGTCCCTCGGGAGGCGGAGGATACGAGTGTTGTGGAGGTGGCGGTGGATAAGCCTCATGTGGTGGGTGTTGGTACATTTCATGTGGGGGAGGATAGGCGGGTCTTGGACTGAACGGCTCGTGTTCTCCTGGATGGCCATTGACCATGCCATTTGGCATCCTTGGAACTCCTGGGCTTGGAGGTGGCCCACCGTTTTGATATCCACCAGCACTTGGATTGGAGTTATCCTGTGAGAATGATCGCTTTCGCTTGTGAGGGCTCATCATGGCTTTTTGGTTTTGTTGGCTATGGAGTGTAGAACCTGTGGTAGCAGACTGTGCAACAGGCGAGCCAGATCCTTCATTGTGTTGCGGGAATTGGGAACGGGCTTGGTTTGGAGAGACTTGTGGTGATGAAGCAGTAGCAGTTGTCGCTGAGGCAGGTGATGGAGCGGAAGCTGGCGGTGGAGCCGGAGACATTCTTCTGTCCTTTTGCGCAGCCTCTTCACCATTGATCCGTGTGCCTTGACGAGGCGGCCCTGAAGAACTCGTAGCTTCTTGACGATTCTGGATCGGAAGCGAACGATTGTTTGCATCTACAGCTTCCTTTGATGGCTCTTGATCAGCCTTGGGCTTTGCTTGCGGTGCAGGAGAAGTGGCTCCGTTGACTGCAGTAAATGACGAAGTAGACTCAGGCATCCGATCAGTTTCGTGGCCTCGAGGCACCTCGCTAACATGGTTTGATGCTACAGCTGCCATGCTGTCCTCGCAAGCCAAGCCTCGACCGCTTGCTGCGAGATGCCGAGTGGCTGATGGTCGTTGACTGTTTCATCATTGATGTGAGTATGAAGAACTCAGAATGGCTCGCAATATTGTTTGGGAAGTGTTGAGCAGATACTCACGAGTATGTTCAGCGCGGCTTGCGTTTAGGCGTCGAATGCTTGATTCCCAAGCGAAGATGCGGTCCTTTCAACCGTGGCGCAAAAATACGAAACTCAAGTCAAGAGCAGTTGTCCTTGTATGTACTTTTGTCGTGTCTGGTCCCAACGGAGAAGGACGGTAGAGACGGAAGAGGGGGAAGAGGGCCGAGAATATAATAGTACCTAGTTCATTTCACCAGCCTGTTAATTAGCTTGCGAGGTGACCGGGCCCCCAAAGGATCGGCTAAAGAAGCCGGGGCGTGTGAATTTTGGCAGTCGCGGCCGCGCGGATTAGAACAGATAATCTATTAAACACGAAAGTGGTCTGGCGAATGGAGGAATGTTCCAAAGAGCATTACAAGTAAAAAGGTTTGTTATTAATCGAGCTGGGTACTTGTTAACGTTGAGTACCTACAGGTAGGTAGGTAGGCGGGCAAGATTTTGACGAGGGCCCGCGGTGGGCCCAGGGGAATCACGGCGGAGTATGATCCTGTAAGGTAGGGCGGCTGTGGTCTGTGGTCCCCTAGACGCAGGTCACGCAGCGACTGGGGAGAAGCGGGGCAAAGGTGACTTAGGTAGCGTAGCACCCTAGTAGAAGTACTATAGGGGAGGGAAGGGCATCAAACGGCGCTAACCGATGAAGTCGTTCTAAATAACTTGTGGCCCCAGACAAGCTGATTGGTTTCATTCGCCATCTGCTCCGCCAAAATAGAAGAAAAGCTCACCCATCATTATCATTGGTTGTTGTCTTTAGGCACAGGTTGCTAGGCGTCACTCGCAATAATATTCTCCCATTGGAACTTCCTCGATTGAACAATTCTATCCTGTGTCATCCTGGCAAGCGCTTACACTGTAGTAGCACATGAACCGACTACGAATGTTGGCCGTCCGTTGGTGGTGGTGGAGGCTGTATGTTTGTGCGCTGCTCCAACTGTGGATTTGTTTGGAGAGTGTGAAGACTGGAGCCTGTGGAGATGATTGCCTCGGATGGCCCTGGGACATGGGGCCAGAGAGGCGGCAAATAAAAGGCACAGGGCACAAGAGTCTAAGAGAAGAGTGTGTGATTGTGTGGGTGGAGCTTTGACCCTTCCGACGCTATCTGGCTCTGACTTCCTGACTTTTCAACTTCCTGCAGTCTCGTACTGCGCTAGATAGCAGCGCTAGGTGACTTGGTGACTGGATTGACGAGCGCCGATCACCAGCTACTCTCTTGATCTCCTCATATTCTACTTCGCTCGCTCCTTAGTAGGAATCGATATTGGTGGTGTCAAGTGGCAACTCCAAAAAACCCACTATACACCCGTAATTGGAAGCCAAAACACCAGTCACCGAGGACAATGATGCCACCTAGTAATGTCAAAAGCTGGGAATAAACAGTCGTTGGGGTCTGCACGCCCACAACAACATTAAGTGTTGCTAAGCTGACTGCTCAGCAGGAAAGCAGGCGGCACAGCCGCATGCGACTCCAGTCACGCCCGTACCCCGTATTTTCCCACTTACTATCGCTCTTCGCTACGCCGCGCAAACTTGCGGAGCGACCAGATTTTCCGGAACCTTAGTGTTGTGTGCCACATTCTCATGGAGTGGGAAACATACGTGAAACATCTTCCGGGACAGAGTAACTAAATGCTGCGAAGGATGGTAATGTAAGGTAGCTTTTGCCTGTGACTCCGTCATCGGAGCTGCACACAACGCCCCCATCAACGACAAGGTCCACGAATGCAGCTCTACTGACACTGATGACTAGGCCTTGCAAACACCTGACACTTAGTCTTGCAGGAATGAGCGATATGAGACTCATACTTGAAGCATAGGCTGTGTCGTTTGATCCTCACGATCGGTGGATCCTTGGAGTGAAAGCTTGGATCATGCAAAGTCGGGCCGTATCTGCATGTGCACCCAAGGATTATCCATATTCTCCAATGGGCAATGGCGGCTGGCCTTTCTTACAGAGCGGCAGATGGGTCTAACCTGGGCGTGTCACGCTAAACAGGGGGCCTAAAAAGTTTAACCTTTGTGCGACCTAAACGAATCCTAAGCGCTGTCTGTCTCAGACTATCATTTGAGAGTGTGTCTGACTTTCACTCCAGCTGGCCTCCTTATCGTTCACCCCGCTTAGTAGTCAAACTAATCAGTCACCTTGAAACCACCTGGATGAGGAAACTCTTGTCAAACACCAGACGGCACGGCATGGCGGCTCGCTTAGATCCTCGAACTTGAAGAAAATCTGTAACAAGGGCACCGGAACAACCGTTGGTCTTCTCTAGTGGATTCCTGCGCCTACTGGATTAATATGAGATATGCAACTCGAATTCTCGTGCCAAGATGAGCCGAGCCTGGAACCAAGCAGACCAGAACAAAATAGCAACCAAGACTAGCCGCCTTGCTGTGGACTGCACAATCTCCCATCAAAGCCTGTATTCATCGGACATTGACCATGAAGCAAACCCAAGCGCCTATTCTATCGTTGAAGTAATTCTTTAGGCATCTCAACTAGACCCATGACGCCACCAACGTGCATCTGAAATGGTTGTGCGAAGTCTGACGAAATCCTTCAGCCTATACCCCCTTGGGCAGACAATCTTCACATAGCCGCTGACACACTTCACAGGCGCTAAACTACATCGCCCTGTGAGCTACCAAAGTTGGTCACTGACAAGTGTTAGGATGGGCTTTTGAGACGGATGGTGACACAATAAGGATCTTGGTATTTATAACGCTATAGGATTCTGTGTCAGACTCCCAGCGCCTGTCCGTCTTGTAAGCCGGTTCCAATGGACTCCGCCACATCAGACCAACCTCGATCCATGTGGTGTTCCTCTGTCGCAGACGAGTGCCTGCATCCATCTTACTAATTTGCAGAGATCGATGTAGGTAGGAAGAACTCCGCCTCAACAAACAGTCCCTGTGTGTGGTCCTTTTCTCAGACTTGATGCAGATCTAGCCTTCAAATCCGCCTCTAATTCGGCAACGAGTATTAGCTGCAGGCTTTGCATTCGAGATAAAGGGCTATCTTTCCAGATGCTCCGAGAATATTGAGCCGGCAGGGGAGTTTGTTTCCTTACTGTCCACCCCAATGGATTGTTTGCCTGGCGGTAAATTCGCCCGCGCTGAAGCTCTTCGCACCGAGCGCAAGATCGTTCAACCAATGACCAATGCGGCCAAGGATTGCTGCTCCATCCTCCTGAACCATTCCAGGAGGTGTCACATGACCGAAGAGTGTTGCAGAATCGTAGGCAAGCTCTGGAAGACAATCACACCCGCACCAATACCGTTTAGCGCGCTCACAGTCTTCGAGCAATCTGGATTCTTGGTGCTACCAGGGATGGGATGACGTAAGATAGTTTCATTCAAGTCGTGAGCCAGCTCGAATGTATCAGAGTAAAAGCCTCGAAAAAGTGATTACTACATAGTCCTTGACCTTGGGCAGTGTCTGCTACGAGTGAAAGAGCGCTCTTGACTGACTTGTTCAGAAATAGCAATAAGGACCTCGGAGTAGGGTAAGAGTCAGAATGGCTTTTTGAAATAGCATCACATTCTTGTCTGGTCTGACTCGACGTGGGTGTTTGTAAAACTCTTGAAACCACTCAGAACATCATCTGATCTCCAGAAAGAACACTATCTTATAGGTATTCAAATACAAAATTGAAATACTGATATGACATCAAAACAAATAAAAAATCTGTATTGACACCATCTACATCCACCATGATCGTGCAACACAGATATCAGATATTCCATCTACTGACCTATATTCATGCCCGGAGATCTCTCTCCGATCGCAAATTCGAACCATTGATCTCACATTCAATCAGCATAGCTAGTCGTTCACACACTTTAGCCCCTGTTTCGATTCAATCTCCGCTTCCAACAAGCGTAGACCACCTACGCAGACCGCGTCGAATCAGCAGGCAGAGACGCTGCTCATGACCTAGACGTCGTCGCCAGGCTCTAGCATGCGGTGGATGGTCGGGGGTTCATATTGATGGCTTGGAAGAAATGAATAAAAGGAGCCTTTGAGAGGGGGGATGGGAGAAAGGGCCTAGGTAATTTAAAACAATCACAGCAGTCATTTTTGTATAGCTTCAGCTCTGGCTCAGAGCGGCAACGGTGCGGATGGGGGTGAGTGCTGAGCGTGGGTCGTGTGGACACCAGAAAAGAGTGGGTATCCCTATGTTTGTTTGTGGGGCGGCTCGGAACAAATGGGTGGAGGTATTAGAGTATTGGCACCTGGCTTGAGTAGGTAGGTCTTCGTCATTAGGGTGATTTCAGCACGCTTGAAGGAGGTTTGCGGGATCCGTTGGTGGAGGATGGAGTTGTAGAGTACAGCTAGTCCTGACGGCGGTAGCAGTCCTCGCGGTATTGGTCTGGCGGACAATATCAAGAAGTGGAGGGTATAGTGTATATCCACTGTCGGTGGAGAGTTCCCTTGATTTCTAGCTTTCGTGTGATATCAACATTATTTGGATACTGTGGAGGGGAGTGAAGTTCTCATTGCCCGCAGAGGGTCTTGCATCAACCCTGCTCACCCTTGGCTGAGTTGGGGGCATGTTTGTGCCTTTGCGTGGAGGCTCGCAGCAAGCTCGACCCTGGACATGTCATGGCTGGGGGGTTGTGAGTGAGTGCAGGAGGAAGCCGTATACTTGCAATTAGAAGACCTTTCCGGTTGTAAGCAACGCAGTATCCCATAGTCGTTCCAATGAAAGCCCTGAAAACGTCCTCGAGACCCATTTCAGAGTGACTTGCGGACTTTGGCTCCTTGGACGACATCAAAACCGCAAGCTTGAGCCAAAGTGCATGGGAGTTGCTATAATACATTACTCGCTCACCACACTGGCACCCTCCCGCGCTAAAATGTATCTCCCTTCTCTCCACTTTGCCTCTGCGTTCAGGTAAGTTTCTGCTTGATGAAGAAGGCCCTCAGATGTGAAAGCTGCCAAGCACACGTAACCCCCAAAACAACCAATTGAAGCAGCGTCCACCGCACAACCCTAGCATTCGTGCTCTCGGACTGATCCCGGAACTCGGCTTCTCGTTCCTACATCATACACACACAATCAGTATCCACTCTCCAGGTGACTCACGCCCAAGCTTTCATCGCTGGCAGGAAGAAACCAACTCACCCGTTGAAACATCTGCTCTCGCCGAATATCCACCAGTCTCCCATTCAAATCCTTGATCTTCTGCGCCAACTCCCCCAACTTCGCCGTATCCCCCGTGTTTATCGCATTCGTCTCCCCAATCGCCAAGTCCAGACTCAACTTCACCTGCCCGCTGCCCTGTCCTCCGCTGAGCCAGCCCCCTGAGGATGCGCCGATGGGGGTGAAGCAGATTCGGTGGTCGCCGGAATCGGCAGCCGAGAAGGTGAATTTACCGGTGTGCGAGCCTTTGGTGTTGACGACGCGGTGGTCGTTGTCGAAGACTTCGTCGACTGTTACGGTGATGGAGAGGTCGGGGTTGGTTGTGAAGGCGTCTGTGTGGGGAACGGCTTGGACGGCGGTGTAATGGCCTGGCTTGGAATTAGTATGGGTGTTCTGTAAGGCGAATGCTTGATTGGGGTCTATGAAGGTAGAGGTTGAGGTTGCTCACCGACGACCATGGTATCTTTAGGTAGCTCTTCGTAGAAGCATTTTGGATTCGCAGAGGTGCCGTCGAGGTAGAAGTAGAGGGCTTGTGTGGGTACCAAGAAGGAAAAGGCGAGAAGTATGATGGAGAAGTATGAGAGGCGCAATTGCCTTTGCTGTAACGATATCTCCATGGTCGTGGTGAAGTGAATGGAAAGGAGTTGAACACGAAGCTGAGAAATTTTTGGGAAGGATCTTGGTTCGCGCATTTCACTCCACAGCTCCGCAAGTCAATCACCACCACTGCAAATCACACCCTGGTAAACAACACTCTGACTTCCTATCATGAGTCTCGGATGAGGCGGACTCTCTCGAGATCATCTCACTCTGACAAGTCGGCAAGATGATGGGCTCTGATGCGCGCGATATGATGGGCCTGCCCAGCCTGGGCCCCTCAAAACCAACTCCCGCAAAGGTATCGAAGCCCAAAGTCAGAGGACCATGTGAGTCTACAACTCGTCCGTAGCTTTTCTTGACAACTGACTCGGTGAAGCTGGTATAAGTAGAGAGGTCCTCGATTTGAATTTCGAAGGAGCCCCCCCAATATCAATTGTCGCTCCCAAATTCAAAGAAAAGCCCAAGATCTCTACCAAGTCAAAACGCTGGTAAAATGTCACAATATTGGTAGCCTAAGTCCGCGTACTGACTACTTCCAAGGGAACAGAGTCCCTTCAGGAACTCGGCGCGGAAAGATGGACTCATACTACGGCATTGGAAACAAGCAAGCGACATGGTTTCAGTTCAGCCCGTCACTCCAGCAGACTCGAATGCCGCTTCAGAGGGCGACCAGGAAGACAAGGCCGCGACCACCATTGACGATACGAGGTTTGCACTGTTCAACGTCAAGGTGGAGAGGCCCAAGTACACAGACGAGCAATACGAGACCCATCTCAAGAGCAACGACTGGAGCAAAGAAGAAACAAACTACCTAATCGACCTCGCCATCGATTTCGACCTGCGCTGGCCCGTCATCGGAGACAGATACGAATACCAGCCCACCCCACTTCCCCAAGAAACCCCCGACTCTATGGCCATAATCCTGCCCGCCAAACCTCGCACAACCGAAGACCTCAAAGCCCGCTACTACACCGTAGCCGCCACCTCGATGGTCCTCCGCACCCCTCTCTCCTCCATGTCAAGCTCCGAGTTCGACACCCACGAAAAAATGACCAAATACAGCCCCAGCCGGGAAACCACCCGCAAGAAATACGCCGAGCAACTCCTCCACCGCACCGACACCGAAAAACACGAAGAAGAGCTCCTCCTCAAAGAACTCTCCCGCATAGTCTCCAACCAAGAAAAACTCTTCCTCGAACGCCGCGCGCTGTACGACCGTCTCGAGGCCGCCCCCGTCCTCACCGCCTCCCGCGAAGCCTACGGCACCAGCACCGTGTACCAAACATCCCAAGGCCTCACCCAGCTGATGCAAACCCTCATGAACAACTCCCGCACCAAAGACGCCGAGAAAAAAGCATCCCGCCGCTCCCTCAACCCCAATGACCCGGACCCCACCTCAACAGGGGACCGCAACCGCCAATCCATCACCGCCCCGCAGGCGGACAAGCGGCACTCCCTCCCCACCAATCCCGCGCACAGACAGCTCTCCCGTTCCGAGCGCGACCGGTACGGCGTCACCTACCCCCCCGAGCGCCTCGTCGGCGGAGTCACCTTCCGGCAAGAACGCGTGGTCAAGGCCACGCAGGCGAAGAGCCAGGTGCAGATGCAGCGGGTCACGGACGCGCTCGGGGAGCTGGGGATCCCGACACGCTTGCCGATGCCGACGAGTAAGGTCGTGGGGGAGTACGAGCGGCTGATCGAGGGGGTGAAGGAGTTGCTCGAGGTGAGGAAGGTGAGGGAGAAGGTCGAGGGTGAGGTTAAGGTGTGGATCGCGCAGAAGGAGACTGTGGAGGGGGGCGGGCAGGCGGAGGAAGTGGGGAGAGAGGAAGGAGGGGGTGTGCGGAAGAAGGAGGAAGAGGAGGAGGCGGAGGAGCAGGAGGCGAATGCAGCGAAAGCTGCGGAGAAAGCAGCGCAGACGAACGACGACGACGACGGTGAGGAGGCCCCACAGGTCGACGACGCCGAGGAGGAGGATACCGGCGTCCAAACCCGCAATGCTGACAATGACAACGACAACGGAAACGAAAACGAAGAAGACGACGACGACGACGCGGCGCCCTCGCCCGCGAGTCCCGACAACAGCGACGAGGGCGGGGACGTCGAAATGGACGATGCTGACGGCGACGCCGACGGTGTTGTCGGAGGGGATGATGCTGAGGCTGAAGCGGCCGATGAAGAAGAAGAAGAAGAAGAAGGTGATAGTCCAGCGGAAGCGGCCGATGAAGAGGAAGCGGATACTCCGGGCGAGGAGGACGAGGATGCAGAGGCGGAGGCGGAGGCGGAGGCAGAGGTGGCGGAAGAGGAGGACGAGGCGGAGGAAGAAGAGGGGGAGGAGGGGGAGCAGGATGTAGGCCTGGAAATTGGGAATGGGGATATTAGTGAGGAGCAAGGGGAGGAGGGAGTGGGAGGGGGAGGGGAGGCAGAGGTTGCAGATACGGCTACATCGAAACGGGCGAGCGCGGCGAGGAGTGCGCGGAAGAGGAGCGCGAGCGTGGTTAGCGCTGTGAGCAACAAGAGTTCGAAGCGGGCGAGGAAGTGAGGTTGGGCGAGGTTTGGGTCTGGATGGCTGCTTCAGAATATTGTATGCAGGGGCTCTGGGAGCGATTGTGGACAACACAGAAAGTCATCATTTGTAAGGCATTCGCTCATGAAGCAGGCCGTGTCATTACAATTCCTTCCACAGCCGCAGAGACTCGTCCCCCACTCATTCATTCATTCATTCATTCATTCCTTTATTCATTCAATCATTGGCCCTCAGCTCCCTGGCTTGCTCACACCATAGCCCCAGCACTCTCCCTGCTCGACCCTCCGCTCCTCGCACGCCTCGTCTTCGAAACCCTGGACACCGCTCTCGCAGCAGCAACGGCATGGGTCGGTTCCCTCCTCAACGTGTCATCTCGAATACGATCTTCATGATCAACATCAACGACGTCAGCAGTAGGAACCCGCAAATCTCGCCTCCGAAACGAGCCCCGAAACGAGCCCCGAAAAGCCTGAAACCGCCAACCGTGATTTCGCGACCTCAGTGACCGAGGGATGGCAGGTCTTTCGTCTGCGACTGCGACCGGGCCAGGAGGAGGAACTGCGGAAGCACCATCGAGTCCTCGGGCGTTTGTGGTTCCCAGTTCCTGATGGGGGTGATCTGGGCTGACGCCGGCGTTGGGATAGGGCCTTCGAGGCCATGCTACGGCGGTCATGTTCTTACGGTTGCAGAAGCGATATCTTCGCTGGTTTGTTCCAAGGTCGTATGCTGGAGGTGCTTCCGTAGGGACGAGGCTGTGGTGAGAGCTGGACCAAGGAAGGTGAATGTGGTTCGTACGGTAGTTGAATATGGACGCGTAGTGCGAGCGATAAGCGAGGAGGGCGACGATCACACCGATGAGAGTAGAGAGAAGAATGTCATGCGCGTGGTGATTCTGCAAAACACAGTTAAAAATGCTCGTCATGAAAGAGAGCGATGGAAAACCGGGGTAGTGATCGTTGCGTACATGGTCAATTGTCAATGTTGAAGCAGCAATCAATGCAACGACGGTAGGTATCATGACAATCATCATCTTCCAAAAACTCGTGTGGTAGTCCGAGAACGCCTTCAGTTTGGCATTAAGGTAAAGCGACAGGAACACTCCAACAACAAAAGCCGAGGCGGTGTGTCCGCTCGGGAAGGCTTCCATTGCAAATCTGAGCGTGGCCTTGTCTTTCTGCGTGCAAGCATTGGCGACACTGGCGAATCTCGGACCATATTTACTGTTGTAGGTCTGATCGATGATGGCACCGGGTCGTGCGTAGTCTGGCTGGCAAATTGCGATGAAGTTTGGGCGCATTTCACCTGGTGTCTTCAGAATCTAGGATCTAGAGAAGTGTGGATGATGGAGCCATACCGATGAATCGCTTCAGTACGACCTGGAGAAGGCCACTGAATGAACAGATTGTCAGTAGACGCTGTTACAATAAGAATATAGAGAAAGAGAGCATGACAGCATGCAAGACGTTGAAGATCTTTTTCAAATAAAAAGGCAAAGTTAACGTATGGAGGCTGCAGCACGTACATAGCAATCAAGCCCTTACTGAGACCGAGGAACGCAGCAGTCTTGTCCCAAAAATCTCTCACAAATATCTGCAGGAACGATAGGATCAGTCCCGAAACCACTGGTAGTAATGCACCGAGCGTCCAAACAGGGAGGATGAGGCCCTCATGAGGCCAGCTGAGATGCTCCGGACCATCATAGTCAGAGCTGGTCGCGTGGGCCTTTTGGCTCAATGACACGGGGAAAACGCGCCGCTGCATACGGTAGACTGAGGCGAATCTCCTGAGCATCTCGGAAAGCAGAAGGACGAGAGCCATGACGGCAAAATCCAGCCAGACAAGATGAAGCCAGCGACGGAAAGCTGGTTTGAATTTGGTGACTGTTGATCGCCGGCTCATGTGGACGGTCTGAGGAGGCGCAGGGGCATCAATAAATGTGTCCCGGGCAGCACCGTCGTGCTCGGAGGGGTGGAGAGCCGTGTGGTCGTTCACGGGTTCTATGGTTGAGTGTGTAGAGAGGGTTGTTGTAGAAGGATTTGATGGCGCTGCTGTGTCTTGTGCATCATGGAGCGGAGATGTACCGACTCTTTCTTGGGTTGCAAGCATAGTAGTTGGATGAGTTGAAAATTGGCTATTATCGGCCATTAAATATGGGAGGGCACAGTGTGTGTCGCTGTGGGTAGAAATGTGGTTTTAAGAATGGGTTCTTTGTCCTTTTGCTTGATGCGAATATTCGCCAATGATGGTGAAGAATCATATGTGATGAGACGGGAGGAACAAGAGAGAGAAAGATGTAAGCAGAGATGAGAGTGCCTTCTTTAAAGAAAATTGTTTGCAGGAAGGAGCGACCCAGATCAAAATCGACAAGCATCAAAGGATCTGAAAGAGACTTTAGAAGGGTGCTGAACGTATACTATAATTACTGAACACCCATTATTGAATTACCCTACCTGCCTGTATGTACAAGTTCGAGAACCAGGAGATCGTTGAACGCCAGCATGATGCACTCATATTAGTCTGCCAATTCATATCGCATTAGAAAGACCCAGAGCCCGCTTCAGCTCTTCGGAAGCGCCAGCAAACTAAAAAATCCGCCGACGACTGGCCGGTTGGTGAATGTAAGATGGGCATTTGGGTATCTACCGCAAGGTCAGCCTAAATACAGCATTGGCTCGGAACATGTGAACTTGCTCTGCATTTGTTCCATTGTAGAGATCAAATATCGCTCGGTTTGTGGGTGTCTCATTGATAAATGTTGCAACATCTCCAATGAGCAAGTCCGTAGTATTTGACGCGGTGATGGCAGCGGCCCACAATTGCCAATCGTTCTTGACATAGTCGTGCCTCGTATCAAGCGGTACACCGTACTTTTCATTCACGGTCGGATAGAAGTTGCTCTGCATATCATAGACCGATTGGGGAACCAGATTTAGTCCGAGTTCTCGATCGGCGTAAAGATTGTACAGCAAGCCATGGGTATTGTTCTGTCCATATGCTAAGGTGGTGTGAGGTGGATTAGCGTCATGAGCAATACCCAAACTTTGCCACTGAGTGATATAGTCCTGTGCAATATTGGTGTAATTTGTGGCATCAGCGGTATTCCCCGTCAGATTTGCAATCTTGGCCATGGCTGAGATGCCAATAATGCCTTTGAGAGCCAGATTTGTTTGATTTGCGAGAGCGCCCGCGAAGTCATCGGTGGATATTTGAGTGCCCGGAATTAAGGCGTCCATAATGAGATACTGGGTCCACTGATTCAAGATTTTGTAATGTGCAGTCAGGTAGGCGTTATCGTTCGCTCTTTGCGCATATGCCAGTGTCATTATGAGCATGTTGCCGCATTCCTCCACGGGCTGCATTTCATCGTTTCCTAACGCATGACCGGTAGCATTAGGAAAGTGAGTTCCAAGGTCGTGCATAGAGTATTTGTTAGGATATTGCCCGGATTCCTGGTTGATGAACAATGGATCCAAGAGCATTTTCAGCAACTCGGGATTCGTGTAAAGCAGAATCGTATGGAATGGGAAGATGACGTCCACGGTTTGGACGTTACCATCAGAACTGATCTCTTTGAGGAAAAAATACATGGTGCTCGAATTGCCAGCCAACTGAGTCCCTCCGAATGCCTGTCGAGCTGCAAGGGTTGTAATCGTGACATAATTGGAGCCTCCAGCAGCAGTGGAATCACTGACGACCTTGCTATCGAAAGTATCTGCCATACCAGACGCAGTACTGTAGTCACCATGGAAGAAAGCCAACTGTTTAGCAAATCAGCAGAGTCAATCGATTTTTATGTGGCTTGTGTCATCTTACGGCGGCCAGTTCGGTGGAATAGTAGCTGGTCCACAGCGACGAGATAGTCTGATTACCACTCGCTCCGTCGAATTGGACTGCTTCTTGCTGCGCCAGGCCAATGCTGAACAACGTATTGACCGGTGTCGCAGATACTGCCCCAAGATCGATAGCAAAGGCAAAGGTCGGGTAGCTGTTATTGATCGCTCTAAAATTTGTGTCGTTCGTGCTAGCCAGTGTGCCGTTACTGGTGAATGCCCCTCGAACATTGACATCTGAGCCAGACTGATAGGTCAAATTGGCCACATTGTCAGTAGCATAGTACCAGTTGCCGTAGTCCGTCTGATCTAGCGTTTCAGAGAATGCTAGTTGAGTCTGTCTGTAGATTTGGTGATACGCAATGCCACCAGGTGCAACGTTTGCTTTGACTAACTTGGAGCCAGATGTTGAGTTGCTCCCTCTCCTTTCTGGAGATAATCGGCTTCTTTTTTGGGTAGAACTACCAGTGGTAACATTTGAAGTAACACCGTATTGCCATTCGGCAACCGCATATCGATTACCAGAAACCCATTCTATTGCATAAAAGACTTAGAATCAAAGCCCCAAAAGTGGAGGTTGAAGGCTTACCAGCCGTGACGTCTGAATAGAGCTGGACTTCATGCGCAGCACCGTCAGTCGAAGTGACTGAAACATCGAGGTACGAGAATGGCAGGGATTGACGCATCATATCAGTCGGTGTAACTGGCGAGAGAAATGTGATGTTCATTTGAACAAGGTTCGCTACACTCATGATAAAGGTGCTCCTCGTCGACGTATATGTAAACGAAGTCTGGTTGACAGTATCAGGCAATGGCATTGGGTTCCCCATCCATGTGTATGTGGTGCCATCCACGCGTATAAGACCGGTCCAACCTAGAATTTCACCTCTACACAGGTTTCTTAGCCAATGATCGTGGTTCCCTGCTCAAAGGATGCTCACGCCCAGAACGTTGGAAATTTTCCAGCAAGGTAGCCACCGTTTCCGGGTCCACCCTCCTCGGGGTCTTGGCCAGCTTGTAGCCATGCGCTAACGTATGGAGACCTGACAGCGAGGGGTATCGCTGGTGGACGTGCGGGAGAGAATGTTGACGCTGCATATGCCAGACTAGCAATCGAGGCAAAAGATACAAGGAAAGCTTTGTACAACATGACTGCAAAGGATAGAGAACACCAACATTGGAAGGGTCCGCATTCTGGGCAAACATGATTGTTCTTATAGACATACCGTTCAAGGCGCCCCCTGACTGCCACACGAGACCCGATATTAGCTTTCCCTCGTGACAATATTGACATTTTGGAGCATATCAAATGCTCCAATCCACCAACAGCGTGGAAGTGTCGCTGACGGGGGCGAGAATGTGGAGTGTGTCATAGGGACAGGCCGTCATTCAAGGAAACACAGGCGTTTTTTCTCCGTGTTTTCCCCGGATTTTGAGAGTATGGGGCCGCCGATGAACCGACGCTACATGCAAGTAATATCAAGTGCCATCTTGCATATGAGCAACCTCAGCCATGCCCGGGTCCGGTGATCCCGGTAAACACCCACTAATTCCGTGTGGCAACAAACGGGTCACCGCCACAGATGTTCCTGACTGACTTTTGGTACGCCTTGAAGTGCTATCAATGCAGGGACCAGTAACGAAAACGCAGTACCAAAAGCTTTTCAGCTTCGGTGGTGAAATCACGCAACTGCTTTGACTTTGGATCAACACATGACTGGAAAGACGAAAACCAATCTCCGACTCGAGGGCCAGAATATTGAGTCCAATGCTCAGCGAGGGTTGAGGGGCTCAGAGACATCTATTTAAAAGTGAAATGACGAGTCGCTGGCTCGTCGCGAATCATGAGGGCCAAAAACAATAGAGAGCGGCTGACCCATGTCTCTCGCTGTGGCTACCTAGAACGTGGATGATGTCCGACCTTCCCTTCTGGGCGTAGCACTCACAGGAACTCCAACACCAACCCCCTCATTGTTTGTCTTGCACGCTCCACTTTTCACTGTGCGTACAACTTTCAATCCTGCATTCGCGGAAAGGGCATGCAGATACTAAGGGCCGTGAATGGATTTCAATGACTGAAATGTTTTGCGGTTCTGTTGTCAGTACAAGATATGATAATTTCCGGCATCCTCCCCGTAGCACTGTGAATAATGGATACTGCCTTCCTTTTGCTGTCAAGCTTCCAACTCTAGTAGTAACTTCGAGTCTATTCTGCCCCACGAGTTCGGGGGGAGATTAAACGCAAGACTTCGCTCCCTGTTTTGATCGTGCCCTTGACTTCATTCGCAATTCGCAAGCAGACAAATCTTTAGATCTGTGAATCTTCTGCCCTGTTCCGTCGGTCGCTGGAGACTGGGGTCCAGGTTTGCAAGCCTGCGAATCTGAAATTGTGCTTGATGTGAAACCAATCCGGAATACTCTGAGGCCACCTTCATCATAAGAGCGTTCTTTGAAGCCTCTGATTCTCCCGCGCTTGGCCGCGGAGGGATCAGGTTCAGAGTAGATGCGAGGGTGCGTAAATTCCACAAATCCGATGAATAAGTTCCCCTGCAATTCCATCAAATTCCAGAACCCCATTGAGACCTCAGTCGATCGTACTTCTTTCGGTCAATTACGCTTGGCCGCACCTTCTGACGCGCGGTCCTGAAGTCTTCTATTTTGATAACATCGCTGCGCTTGATGGCGGCGTACCCTGCCTGGCGAAGAAGGCTTTCCAAATCTGCGCCACTAAACCCTTCGCAGTCCCTAGCGATCTCTGCGATACTTTCTGTATAGGGCAGTGATATATTTCGGCTGAGAGTTTGCAGAATTTCGACCCTCTCAGGCTTTTCGGGCAAATCGACAAAGAGAAGTGTTTCCAATCGACCGGGCCGTAGCATTGCGGGATCAATGATATCTGGTCGATTCGTAGCAGCGATTACGTATATCCCTTGCCGGTTGCTGAGACCATCTAATTCCGTAAGAAGCGTGTTGACAACCCTTGCTGAAGACTCGGACAGCGCGTCGTCCCGTCGTGGAACTAGTGCATCGAGTTCATCGAAGAAGATGACACACGGTATCGACGACCTTGCGCGAACAAAGACTTGTCTCACAGCTCTTTCTGATTCACCCACATATTTGTTCAGAAGTTCAGGTCCTTTAACACTGATGAAATTTGCTCTCGACTCGTTAGCCACTGCCTTTGCCAGCAATGTTTTTCCACAGCCAGGGGGTCCCCAAAGCAAGACACCAGTGGGGGCTGTAATTCCCACCCGCTCATATTTCTCGGGACTTCGAATCGGCTCGACAATCGCGGTAAGCAATTCCTCCCGTACAGGTCGCAAAGCTCCAATATCGGACCATGTTGTGTCTGGTATTGTGGCAAAACCCTCCCTCTTGGAAGACGGCTGAATCTTCGGCAGCGCAGTCACGAAGTCGTCCTCCGTGATGGATATACCAGCGAGTTCAGCTGGTGGAGGCTCTTTTGCTCGCTTGATCAGTCGACGAAGCTCTGAGACTGTGGGCGAGACTAATTCACTGTCGCCCTCGACGTCCATCTCAACGCTCTGACTCTTGAGCGAGTCGAGAAATCTTTTGATAGCAGCTGACCCAGCTGTAGACACGAGATCGTTCAGATCGGCGCCCACGAAGCCTGGTGTAAGTTTTGCGAGACGTTGGAATCCGAAGTCGTTGGCTAAAACCATTTGCCTTGTTAGAGCTCTCAGTATCTGCTCTCGCACTGCTTCACTGGGTACTCCAAGGTTGATTTCTTTGTCGAACCGGCCACCACGTCTCAGAGCAGGATCGAGGCTATCAGGACGATTCGTAGCCGCAAGGACTACCACTGCTTTCCCACCCGTCTTCTCCAAAGTGAGTTCATCCATGCAGGTAAGTAGCTGAGCGACAATACGTTTCTCCATTTCGCGCTGAGCACTTTCTCGCTTCGGTGTGATAGCATCAATCTCGTCAATGAAGACAAGACACGGGGCCATCTTTTTGGCTTCTTCGAAGTGATCTCTAAGCGCTTTCTCCGATTCTCCAGACATGCCAGAGACGATTGACGGAGCCGACAAGGCAATGAAGGGTACTCCAAGCTCGGCAGCAAAGGCGTTTGCAATCATAGTCTTACCGCATCCAGGCGGGCCGTGAAGGAGTACACCGCGGGGCGGCTGTATTTTGGAGGTAGTGTAGATCTCAGGCTGTAGCAGAGGTAGAACAATCAAGTCCTCCAGTTGTTGAATGATCGGGTCCACTCCTCCCAAATCTGCTAGGCTGACATGTGTGGGAGGGGAGCGATCAAGTTCGGCAGCAGCTTTGCGTCGCTTGGTGGGGGGCTCGCCATCAATCTGACGCTTCTTCGATGCTGGCGCAGCAGGCTGAACTGCATCCCCCTGCGTTACTGGAGTCTTTGCGCCATTTGCACTCGTAGGGTGTTTCGACCACATGCCGACAATGCTCTTGTTCATGCCGTTCGAGGCGCCAGTGAGGTCGTCAATCTCGATGCCATCAAAGCTTCCCTCCATTGACCCAACGTCATCATCGCTCGTAGCATCTTGCTTCAAGACTTCCAGCACTCTTTCAATGCTATCCTCTAGAAGCCGTTTGCTCTTTCTATTCAAGCTAGAATTCGATTTCTTGATCTTATCGTAGACAGTAGGCACGGATAGCTTCTGTCTGTGGGATACTTCATACTGAGCCTGCTCTTCAGTGAGCTTTCGCACGATCTGATAGACCTAGAATTTTGTTTTTAGCTTGAAGTTTATGGGTCTCTACCCCTTTTTACATACCTCCCTATCCAGACCAGCGCCGAGTGACGCTCGACCGTTGAAAGTCTTGGAAGGCATTGGATTGAAATCATTAGGCAGACTTGCAAAATCTTCACAAGGACCGAGGGGACCTGGAAGATGCTGTTTCAACAATTTTATCCAGGCTCTTATCGATAAGATCTCACTAGTGTGTTTTAGACTTTCATACGCACTTATTCTTCTCGATCGTTCGTCGACTCCTTGTCAAGCATACAAACTACTTCGAAGCCGCATCTTCCTCGGAACGATGAAGCTGCAATGGGCAATACACCGAGTTCGCACAAGGTTTCGGCGCAGGACAGGTCTGCGCCCCTCAAGTCTTTCATTTCCCAACGTACTTACCAATGACGCAGAGCCATCCTGGATATGAAAAACCAGCGCGACAAGCTACACCAATACCAAAGCCGCATCACACAGGTCACGGACCGTGAAACCGCGATCGCCAGGGAGTGCCTTGCCCGGGGCGACAAGCCCAAAGCCCTCCTCGCTCTGCGCCGCAAGAAGTTCCAGGAATCCCTTCTCGCCAAAACAGACGCCCAACTCGAGACTCTGGAACATTTAACTAGCAACGTCGAATTTGCCCTAGTGCAGAAAGACGTGGTCTACGGCCTACAGCAAGGTACCAACGTGCTAAAGCAAATACATGCCGAGATGGGCGGGTTGGACAGTGTGGAAAAGCTGATGGGGGAGAGCGAGGAGGCGAGGGCGTATCAGAAGGAGGTCACTGAGATGCTGGGGGGCCAAATGTCGAACCAGGATGAAGATGATGTGGAGGATGAATTGGAGGCTATGCAGGCAAAGGTCAGTGGCGTTATAGAGGAGTCGGTGGTCGAGTATCCTGTGGCGCCGGAGAACGAGCCCGTTGTTAGGGATGAGCTGAAGCAGATTGGGCATCAGAAGGCCAGGGCTAGGGCCAGGGCCCAGGAGAGAGCGGCGACGCAAGCTGCAGAGCCGATGCTAGCGTGATATAGGGTAGATCTATAGGTGCATAGCGTCGGCAGCAGGTTTTCTGGAGTGTACATGTAGTAGGCTTCTAGATCTTGCATCTTGGGATTATTAAGCTTCATTTTCAATTCCTTCCTTATGCACACTGTGCCATCATGATATCCTTCATCTTCTCTCGATAGTCCCTCCATGAATCCAACTCTACATCCCATGCCTCCCACCCCCTAAAGCTCCCCTTTCTCCAATCCCGGCTACCATCTCATGATCCTTCGGATTCGCCGCTTTCTCATAGAGCACCTCGAAGGGCTCCCGATTCAACTCCCTAAATTCCCCCTTAAACCCCACCCAATACACTCTGCTAGCCTCGTCCCCATGATTATCCTCCATGAACAAGGTCAAATTGTACGTGTTCCCAAACAACGCCCTCTTGACCGGCAGCTCTTGAACCTCATTCGTCCGGGAGACGTGGAGAATTTGTGTAGGCGACAGGTCCGAGGCGCTGGAGAAATCGAGATCATCTTTATTGAGGAAGAGTTTGAGGGTCTGTGGGGAAGAGGCCGAGTCGGAAGTGCGGAGGAGGACGGCGTGAAGTTTGAGCACACCGGCGAAGCTATCGATCAAAAATGAGCCTTCTTTCTCCGTAACAGCCAGCCCGAGGGACTACATACGGCACAAACATGAGCAGCTGCTCGTCGGCGTCACTGACAAGCTCAGGCTGTGCATCTAGGCGTCTCTGCCATGTCTTCTCGACTACCCTGCGCCCTGCATCGGTTTCAGTCTCATTCAGGGTTCTGATGTTGTCGAAATCGATTTGCTTCCATATCAGGGATTGGAGTGCTGGTTCTGTTTCGTCGCTATGGTCGTGACTATGATCATGGTCCTCATGGCCGTGATCGGAGTGGTCATGGCCGTGGTGGTGGGACATCTTGAGGCATGGTAGTGATATGTAAGTGGGAGATGGTGAAGTCGCGTTTGGCAAAACGATACTAGGACCCCGTTTTCGTATGGGTGCTTCATGTTTTCAAGGAGGATTGTCTATGTTATGGCATGCCTGGTCTATTTAATTCTTTGAGACCGAGTTCTTCGTCCAGCCAGCTTGAGAGATCATATCCTTTTTCGCCAGGTCTACTATAGACAACACTTTCTCCTCCAACCCTTCCACAAACCCACAAGCGATGGTCCCAACTGACTTCAATTCCCACGAATCGATTGGAGCAGACATATCTTCAAGTGCATGGTTTACCTTCTTGGTGGGACGATTCTCTTCCCGGACAACGCAAGCTTGCTCTCTTAAACCGCCCGCCTTCCTTGCCCGCCCCAACTACTCTAGTCTCGTCGTCTGTCTCATCCACTATCACCCGCTTCGTTCCCATATCAATGTCACCTCCCTCCCCATCTTTGATCGTGGGAAATTGCTGGACAAGTCATAAAAGGTAGCCAGATACCTGTGGAGATTTCTCAGCCCTGCACCTGATAGTAAGAGGACAAGGTATCATCGAGAAGCCAGCTCTTTTCAATCTTGGTGATTTCCCGGATGAACGTCTTGTTCCCAGTCTCTAAGATCTCATGGAAAATGACCCAATCGGCTTTTCGGTGCTGCTTCTCATCAGCGACATCAAACGAGCGTTCAGCCAAAAGGAAGACTTACAAACATCAACGAGCTGGGATGGGCGTGTAGCTTCACACCTCCGTTGACTGTCTTGAAAGTGCCGTCAGGTTGCATTCGTGCCGCGTGAGCAAAATAGCCAGCCGTCAAGCATTTCCTGATTTGCTCTCCTTTGTTGAACTCGTTAGGACTCTTGGAAGGCCGAAGAGTCTCCTCCACATTGATACCGAAACGTTCCAGGTATCGCTTTAGCTGCGCTCTGATACTCACGGCTCGAACCATGGACTTGTGGTTCAGGAGATTGTCTCGACACCACTTGGAATCTTTCCGACCCCTGGTCACAAAGGCCTCATAGATGTTCAAAAGGGTAATGTGATCTCCCTCTTCCACGGCAAATTTCCTCCGAGAAGTCTCCGTAGATTTCTTCTCGTTGTCTTGGTGGTACCAAACAGCACCTTGCAGACTAGTCATTGCGGCTATAGACAACACTTCACTGAGACAGCCCATAGAAGGAGCTGAGAGAAGGACTTTAGCCATCATGGGTTCCACAGAGAGCTCCGCCATGCGAACACCGAGTGGGCGTGTGAGCTTCGCATATTCATCCACCGCACCTAGAGAGTATAGGAGCTCTAATGCGCGAATAATCAGCTCAGCTGGTGGAGGTGTGAGGAAGTCGAAGCGAAGAACATTGTCAATTCCGAGTGCCTTTAATTGTAGAATTACAGGCGCCAAATTTGATCTTTGGATTTCAGGGACAGTGGCCTCGGGCATCTCATTGTACGTAGGCTGTGTATAAAGACGATAGCATTTCCCCGCCTTTGTACGTCCGGCACGACCAGCACGCTGTGTTGCTGATGCCTTGGAGACTGGCGTAGCTGTAAGTGTCTCGATGCCAGTCTTGGGATTGAAAGCGCGCAGCTTGACAAAACCGCAATCAATGACATATACAATCCCATCGATTGTCACAGAAGCTTCTGCTATGTTGGTCGCGACAATCACTTTGCGCGTGTTCTCCGGCGCCGGCTCGAAGACGTAAAGCTGTTGCTCACTCGTCAATCCAGCGTACAAAGGAAGCGCAAGTATCGAAGGTGCCTTTTGGTGTAATGAGGCAGCACGATCTGCAATCATCTGGAGAGTGTTTTCGATCTCTTCTCGCCCCGTCAAGAAGACAAGTATATCGCCCTCTGCTTCACTGGCATGAATATCGAATATCGTTCTCACTGCTCTTTCAACATAGTCCTCAGCAGGCTCCTCTAGGTAAAGAGTGTCTACAGGATACATTCGTCCCTCAAGGCTGATGATATTGCCAATTTGGCTACGCATACCCTCATCGTTCTGGGAGAGCTCCGCTCCAGAGAAGAAGCCGAGAAAATCTTCAGCTTGCAAAGTCGCGCTACTGACAACAATGCGCAGTTGTGTTCTTCTCCTCAGAATCTTTTTCAAGACGCCCAGTAGAATGTCAGTGCTTAGCGATCGCTCATGCGCTTCATCGACCATGATCACAGAATATCGTGAAAGTAACGGGTCCGCCAAGGCTTCTCGAAGGAGAAGGCCATCCGTGAGGAACTTGATTCGGGTCTTGGCGCTTGTCAAGTCTTCGAACCTGATGGAATATCCAACTTCTTCACCCAGTTTGCATCTCATTTCCTCTGCGACTCGAGTGGCGACTGTTGTTGCGGCTACCCTTCGAGGCTTTGTTATGTCAGTGTTTGATTGTCCTTCTATCTATCAGCAAGGCTTTGATCCTCGACTTACATACTTGAGTAACCGCAACGACTTTTCCCTCTTCGCACCATCCTGCTTGCTCAAGAAACTGTGGAATTTGGGTTGTCTTCCCACTTCCCGTCTGTCCAACTACTATGGTCACTGGAAATGTTTCGATTAGGTAGAGAAGGTTTCGATAATGACGTGCGACCGGCAGAAGAGAAGACGGCTTATGTAAAGAGGGTATGAAAGATGAGGAAAGCTCAAACTCGTCAGACATGGTCATTCATGCCATACATGGACTTGGATCTTGCATCATTTCTCAGGAAGAGGAGACTAAACGACCTTGTTAGGCTGAAGCGTATTCTAAATATCTTTATCTGGCTTCATGTCCCACAAGAAGATCGTGATACTCACTCTGAGCATATGAGTAGTAGAAAGTGCTCTTACCATTTTCTGGTGATATTGTTGGTATTCAAGATTGCTAAGTACACCAGGTAGTGGTGTGCATTTGCAAGAGTTTTGAAAACGCTAAATTCCGATGTTTTACCGTGATAAGCGCACTTATCCAACACCTTCAGAGGTTCCAGCCAGCGGCGAGTAGCTCAGGCGGTTGCTGTCGATCAAGAGCACATCTGGGGACAATCTCGAAAGCTTTACATCATTCTACATATCCCAGACACTTCCGAATCCCAGATTTCTGCTTGCTGTTATACCTTTAACGCATCAAAAATGTCAGATCCAGAAAAGCAGCCTGTTTGTCTTACAACACCACATTATCTGATTGCAAAGAGTGCTGCTCACAATGTTGTAGAAGGTGGAGGATCGCCCAGAGTCACCTACCACAGCAAGAGCTTTAGACTTTGACGACGACCCTACAGAAACGCTCACATCGCCACCAAGGGCCCCTCCGACCTCTACACTTCCACAACCAGGCTCGGGCGAAGATGTTGCCCCGCCCAAACCTCCTCGACCCATGGCTCCAGAACAGCAAGCGGAGACTACTCTGAGGGAAGCTTTCCCTTCAATAGACGCTGCTGTAGTCAAAGCTGTCCTGCGCGCCAGCAGTGGACGCCTTGAGCCTGCTTTTAATGCTCTGCTAGGTATCAACCCTACTGAGGCTTTGTCCCCAACACGGAATGCTGATCGTGTCCAGGTATGTCCGATCCGGATGCAGCAGAGCCTGCACCCCCTCCTCAGCCTCCAAGACGAGCACAGGCGCCGATCCCTCCTACAACTACTCAAGAGAGTCAGCTTGCAGCTGACGAACGGTACGCCCGCCAGTTGGCTGAGCATTACAACGGTGCTCCTGCCTATGGGGGCCCTCCAAGATCTGGGTCTGGAACTAGACCCCAACAATTCCGTGGACCGCCTAGGACTGCAAGCGGGCGTTCCAATCCACACGAGGAGGATCGTGAACGCAGCTTTATCGATGGTACGATCGTCTCACGTTGGAATTCTGTGGTCACTGAATGAAATAGATGATCTGCCCGTCATTCGTGACAATATTAAGAAAGGCTTTCTGGAGACGCAGAGCACAGTGAACAAATGGGTCAACAGCTTGAAGAAGAAGATTGATGGCGAAGATGAGGATGATTTCCAAGGCCGACCTGCTCAGCCGGCTCAAGGTAACGCTCAACAGCGTCAGTACAGTGGCAGGACGAGCAGCGAATTCGGAAGGAGGAGTGCAGATAGAGAGCGATATGATGCGGATCCACAAGTGCTTGGAGATGACTTCACCGGCCTTGAGTTGCGAGATTCTGAGGGTATGTTCCTTCATATCCGAACTTTCACGCCGGAAGCTAAGTGTATTTAGCACAAAATCCGCCACGCCGTTCAAGTCGCCCACTCGCCAATCCAGACCTCTTTAAACAAACACCCCCTCGCCCTCATTCCAACCAGTCAGGTCGCCGAGTATCGTTTCAAGCCGGCCCGCCCGAAGAGATACCCAACGAACCCATCAATCGTCCGTCTTCGGGCGCTAAGACAAGTAAATGGCAGCCCCTTGCAGCCGTTGATCCTAGCCCAGTCGCAGACAACGACCCCTTTAGTCTGGGTGACAGTGACGATGAAGAAGCGAAGAAGAAGGATGTGAAGCCGGAGGATAGCGAGAGGCTGAAACAAGCCGCAGCTGAGGCAATGGCTGATGACATCAGCGCCCCGGGCGACAAGAAAGTTGAGCCGCAGGAGAATTCAGGGAGTTTATGGCAGAAGGACAAGACGACGGAGGATATCGTTGGGAAGCCGTGAAGAATCGCTGCGATACCCTGGGCAGCAAGAAACGGAGGTGAAGAGAATCCTCGGAGATGCACGGAAGATGGCTGTGATACCTTTGTACCATAATGACTTGCGCATATCTCGCCGCAGCCCGAGCATAACTCCCTATGCGCATTCAAGCCTTCGCTAGGTAGTTCACGCTTGATTCAATAATTGTCATCCTGGGTATATCGCGCTCCATTCTCCGTCTCAAGACGCCGATGAGCGCCTGGTGCATTTTTCCATGCCCACTATTGCTGGACCTTAGCGCCCTCTTTCCTCAATTCCTGAATCACGACCTGTAGCTCTAGCATCAGCTATACATCTTCTCATCATTCGAAGAGCAACCTACAGCCAAAGCTTCCGGACTAACACCATTCTCGATCAGAGACACGCAGATTGATAACGTGTTGCGGTCCAGGCCAGTGTTCTATCATCTCTTATGTCAGTGGAAGTACGACTGTGCGCACGAGGACTCCTTACCAGTAGGAGGGAGATTTCTTGGAGGATATCGATGACCTCGCGGGCTGCTCGTCGCTTCTCTTCCATGTTGACTTGTACGTGAATTGGTGAAGAGACAATGTTTACGAAGTACAGCGGAACTTTTCCCGCTAGGGGTGATTTCGGTTTCAGCGGTCTAAAACACTCACAGCCTTCTTACAAAGCGTTCATATGTGCACTTCTTGATTGATAATATGCACAGCATGTTTCCTTCTAGATCTCTACGTGTATATAAAGATCGTGCCTCATCCTGAGGCGATGAAGATAGAAAATACCGTCCCGTTGATGCAAAAATCTTCTCCTTGTCCAAACATACCTTGAAACAATCCTCTACTTCATCATTCTCTGAGCTCTCGACATTTTCTTTCATCTTTCAGCTTCTCTACATATGAAATGAATCACGTCGATAGCTTAGAGGGTATAGTGAGTGCAGTCTCCAAAAACTGATAGACTCCCATTCATGACCCGACCCCTTGCATGACGCTTCGATGATAAATCACCCAATGGAAGAGCCATCTGCTCTCATGGGCTCGATGAATCTCCATCGTTCACGGAGGGAGAATACCACGGATCCAATGTCCAGCACTATGCCAACTGGGACTGGGGAACGACCCCTCATTCTAAATCAAATGCCAGCATCCAGAGAGAGAGAACAGGTCATGGAGAGTAAAAGTACCCAAAATGACAAGGCAAGCAACTCTCATAATGCTTCTTCAGAGATACTCGGCGAAAAACTCTCCAAAAACTCCCCAGATCACACTACGCCTTCCGAGGAAACTTCTCAATCAGTGACACCTACACCTCCAATGTCTCCCATGCGTGAGGTCGCTTTCGTCTTCATAATCTGCGCATCCAATCTCCTCACCCAAGCAGCCTTAGGTCAAACCATAGTCCCTCTCCAGATCATCGGCGCCAGCCTCGGTGCCTCCAACCCCGGCCAGCTCTCCTGGTTCGTGGCCGCCTACTCCCTCACTGTCGGGACGTTCATCTTGATCGCCGGCCGCCTAGGCGATATCTTCGGCCACAAGATCCTCTTTGTTACAGGGTTCTTCTGGTACGCGTTCTGGTCGCTCGTTGCCGGATTAACAGTGTACCCGCATTCCCAAATTTTCTTCGATGTGTGCCGAGCGCTGCAGGGGATTGGGCCCGCGATGATGGTGCCGAATTCCCTCGCCATCCTCGGACGGACATACCCCCCAGGGCGGAGGAAGGAGATGATTTTCTCTATCTACGGCGCTACAGCACCGAACGGCTTCATCGTGGGCGCGGTATTTGGCACCCTACTAGCCGAATTCGCCTCGTGGCAGTGGGAGTTCTACATCATGGCAATAACCTGCTCCGTCTTCGGCACCCTCGCCATCCTCGTCGTCCCGTCCTGCACCCCGGACACCACCGACCGCACATTCGACTATCTCGGCTCCCTGACCGGTGTAGCCGGTCTCGTCCTCTTCAACGTAGCGTGGAACCAAGCCCCCATCGCCGGCTGGTCGGCGCCCTACGTCATCGTCCTACTAGTCCTTGGCCTCCTCTCCCTCGGCCTCTTCCTCTACATCGAAACCAAAGTCCCTGCGCCCCTGATCCCCCGCGGCGCTCTGTCAGGAAAAGTCGGCTTCGTCCTCGGCTGCATCGTCCTGGGCTGGGCCAGCTTCGGCATCTGGGTCTACTACTGGTTCCAAATCATCGAGAACCTGCGGCACGTGACCCCCTTGCTCGCGGCCGCGCAGGTGATCCCCTGCGGCATATCCGGCTGCTGTGCAGCCCTCACGACGGGGTACGTGTTAAGTCGGATCCCGACGTCGCTAGTCATGGCGATTGCGATGCTGGCGTTCTGTCTCGGGAATATCCTGCTCGCGACGATGCCCGTCGAGCAGACGTACTGGAGCCAGGCGTTCGTTTCGACGGTCGTGATGCCCTGGGGCATGGATATGAGTTTCCCAGCCGCGACCATCATCCTTAGCGACTTCGTCGCCAAGGAACACCAGGGCATTGCGGCATCCTTGGTTGTCACCGTGGTCAATTATTCCATCTCCATCGGTCTTGGTATTGCTGGTACGACGGAAGTGCATGTTAACAACGGCGGTCAGGATCTGTTGAGAGGGTACCGAGGCGCCGTCTATGCAGCAATCGGGCTCAGTGGGCTGGGTTGCCTCTTCGCACTGTATTACGTGTTGGACGAGCACCGGAAACGAGGGAAAAGCCGCGAGCGAGTTGTAGTAGAAGAGAAGTGATGGGCTCTTCTAGAGAGAAAGCCCCTGCTTGATATATATCAATGATATTGGTACCTCCCACATCCAACCGACGAACCAATAGACCCGCCCCGCCACACCATCACATGAAATCATCCTCATCAAACCCCTCCTCATTACTCCTCCCCCCCGCCTCTCCTCCCCCAGTACGCAGCTCCTCCCACCTAGAAGTCCCCAAAGTCAGCATACATAAAAAACACACACCCCCCCAACCCACCCCCCTTCCGCCCCAATCACACCCCCCCCTCCAAAAGAACAAATTCCAAAACAAAGAAACTTACCCCCTCACCCTCTCCTCCCTCTCCCTCCTCCTCTCCCTCACAACCTCCTCCTCCCTCTTCTTCACCTTCTCAGCCGCTCGCCTCTTCTCCGCCCGCTGCCCAGCTAGATACCCCTCCTTAGCGGCAGGTAACTCGGACGCCGGTTCCACCCTGCGGGTTTTTTCGAGTCGGTTGATTATGGCGTTGGTGCGGGTGGGGACGAGGAGTTTGCGTGTCTGGTGAGCTGTTGGTTGAGAGTCCTGGGGGGTGGGAAAGGGGGTTGGGGGGAGGGGGAAAGCGGGGCGGAGGTGG
>JAABUQ010003154.1_pt1 | contig 30902 bp, 26 predicted proteins | sample 5560001 | NCBI WGS metagenome assembly JAABUQ01 (sample SAMN10711888, study PRJNA513371) | rock metagenome | isolation source: Antarctica rocks | place: Antarctica: Victoria Land, Finger Mt nord | collected 2015-12-18 | reverse complement strand
GCTTTGATTGAAATCAATAGTATAATGAGGAACGTTACCCTTACCTAGTATAAACAAACTCAAGAAAGAAGCGATGTATTCAGCATATGGAAAAGAGAAACAGCGTATTTGATGCGTCACAGACGCTTGCCACTGTCTATTCAGAGGTAGAACAGCGTTTTACAGGCATAGATGATCTTGCACATGGTTGGGAACATGTGAATCGGGTGTATAGATTAGCACTCTCCATTGCTGAGCGAGAGGAGGGCAATTGTTTTATTGTGGGAATGGCGGCTCTCCTCCACGATTTAGGACGGACAGCACCATCAACCGAGACAAAACACCATGCTGACCTTTCAGTGTCACTTGCTACAATGTTGATGCAGAGTCATCAGGTGCCGCAAGCGCAACAAGAAGCTATTTTGCATGCGATTATCGCGCACAGCTTTAGTCGTGGTGTCGAGCCACTCACGCTGGAAGCCCGCATCATGCGCGATGCTGACCGCTTGGATGGCCTGGGGGCAATTGGTATTCTCCGTTGGGCTATCACTGGCGCAGTACATCGCACACCAGAAACGCGCTCATACCATCCTCAGGATCCTCTTGGAGAGCGCCATGCCCTCGACGATCAGCGCTATATGCTTGACCATTTCTTCTCGAAATTGTTGAAATTGCAAGAGACCATGTTCACTAAGACCGGACGCGTGCTTGCACAACGCCGTACCGCGTTTATGCGTACCTATCTGGAAGAATTTCAACGCGAACTGGAATTGTTGTAGTGTATGCTTTATAAACTGCTCGTATGGCTTTTTGACCAGTATGTAGAGGTAGTGGCTGCAACGCGTTTTCTCTCCGTGCTTCCACTGCCCGGACTTCCCAGCCGTTTCGAGACGCGTAAGGCCGATGCTCAAACGCCACAACTACAACTGGGAAGCGCCTATTTTCCGTTCGTTGGATTCTTGCTTGCGACATTGCTGTACCTTATACAGTTGCTCTTCGGCTTTTTGTTGCCACCGCTTGCACTCGCGGCAGTGCTCGTTGTGTCCCTTGTACTACTGACAGGTGGGCTGCACTTAGATGGGCTCATGGATACATGTGACGGTTTACTTGGAGGACGAACGCGAGAACGTCGCCTGGAAATCATGCGCGATAGCCGTGTCGGAAGTTTCGGTGTACTTGGTGCTATCTGTGTCCTGCTTCTCAAGTTTGCCCTATTTGCCAGCATTGAGCGGCATAGACTTTCGCTTGCGTTCTTCGTCGTGCTTCCATGCGCACGCTGGGCAATGGTGTTAGCCCTACGTATCTTTCCCTCAGCACGATCTGGCGGATTGGGCGCAACATTTCGGCAAACCGTTACGCTGCCGAGGCTCATCGTCGCAGGTGCAATGGCACTGTTGTTTGCGTTGGTCGTGGGACATGGAGTTGGTGTGCTTATATGGAGTGCTGCTACCTGTACCGCTCTCCTACTTGGGGTCTGGGTGACACACTTGATAGGAGGACTCACGGGCGATATCTATGGCGCAATAGAAGAGGTTACGGAGGTTGTGGCGCTGTTGTTATTTGTGGCTATGCGTACATTTTTGTAAGGAAAGAATTCCAACATGACTCAACAGCAATTCCCGCGCATTGTCCTGATTATAGGAGGGGCACGCAGTGGGAAAAGTACGTTTGCTGAACATCTCGCGGCAAGTAGTGGCAAGCGTGTTGCGTTTATTGCTACAGCAACAGCAAGCGATGCGGATATGCAAGTACGCATCGCGCGTCATCGTGCCTCGCGTCCCTCTGAGTGGATAACGATAGAGGAGCCACTGAATCTTGTGAAAGCTGTTCAGGAGGCCAGCAATAAGGCTGATATAATACTTCTCGATTGCATGACGCTCTGGCTCTCAAACTGGATGGGACAACAAGAGTATAGAGATGAAGGAGACGATGTGTTCCTCAAAAATAACTCTACTGAAAGTGCGCTTGCTATTATTGAAGCATTGCTTGCCATCGTAAAAACACTGAATGCAAGTAAGACGTTGATTATTGTTACTAACGAAGTTGGTCTTGGCATTGTCCCTATGCATCCTGTAAGCAGGGTATACCGAGATGTGCTTGGTTGGGTCAATCAACGAATTGCACAGGATGCAGAACGCGTCTACCTCATGATTGCAGGGCTTGCAGTAGATATAAAGCAACTGAATAGAGACGCAAAACTCTAATATGCTTACAATTACTGTGTTACGCGAAGTAAAGAGGTGAATAAAACGGTTAATGTTTGGTTAAGAAAGCTTGTTTTGGTTGCGTAATTGCTACTTCCATATAGAGCTATTTATATCTTATATTTTATATGTATATTTCTGTCAGATTAGAGAAATATTGTTTTGCCACTTCTTTCTGGCATACAGGTTTCTTTATCGAGAAACATGTATATTGTAGAAAGAGCCATTCAACCTTTGTTTTACTTTTGAAAGTGGGGCTAAATCTCTATGCGCTTCTCTTCACATCGCTCAAAGGTGAGCATCCTCTTCTCATCTCTTGCCCTGTTTGTGCTTGCCGGAACATTTGTGTTTTACGGCATTTCAGGGCGTGGTGCCCATGCTAGTGCTGCTAGTGCTTCTTCATTCGGTGGAACGTTGGCAAAAATTCAGGCATCAGGAACAGTAAATGTTTCTTCTCTGCCTACGAGCCAAGTTACCCCTACTGGCAAGACGAGGGTAATGGTGGACCTTGCTCGTCCTAATGGTTATGCACCAGCCATTGCAGGAAGCAGACCTCATACGCTCAGCGTAAAAGTCGCAAATGGTACCTTGTTGCAAAACTTTGATGGTGTCAATGCAATTGACAGCAAGTTCGTAAACGGGTTTGATCTTGAGCCACCCGATGAGGGTCTTGGTGTTGGTAAAGGCTATGTCTTCAACATCGTCAACCTTGCTGGCACGATCTACAGTACTAATGGTACACGAGTCGTGGGACCATTTAACCTTAATAATTTCTTCCGTGAGCCTGCAAAGGCAAATCTTAGTGACCCTCGTGCCTTCTATGATAAAGCATCTGGTGCCTGGTTCTCTACGATCCTAGAGTATACACTGAATGCAGCGGGAACATTGTTTACTGAGTCGCATGTTGATATTGCGGTCAACCCATCGGGTAATCCAACAACTTCGTGGACTGTCTACAGAATAGACACGACGAATGCTGGCGGCAAAAACCCTGTCAGTGATGCAGGTTGCCCTTGTTTAGCCGACTATCCTATCTTTGGTATCGACCAGTACAATGTTTACCTGAGTACCAACGAGTTTTCAGGTGATGGTCGTAGCTTCAATGGGGCACAAGTTTATGCAGTGTCTAAAGCGCAACTAGTAAGCCGCGCAACCACAGTAAATTATGCACATTTCGGTAGCCTCAGTGTTGGTGGTACTATTGCCTATCGGCTTCAGCCTGCAACGACTTATGGCAATGCTCCAGCTGAGTACTTTATGAACACGCTCGATCCCAATGGCACCTTTGACAACCGTATTGGTGTGTGGGCATTAACAAATCGTGCAAATATCGCAACTGGTGTTATACCTAATCTCTCAGCAACTGTCGTTAGTAGCGAAGCATATGCTAATACAGTGAATGCACAAACCCCTGCAGGCTTCAACCCGCGCTTTAAAGCACCTACAACTGGTTTAGTGGATGCTGGCGGTGATGTAATGCAGGAGATCGAGTACATCAACGGACACCTTGTGGGAGCTGCACAAACTTCTGTAACTATCGCGGGCGAGAGCGTTGCGCGTGATGGCTTTGCCTGGTTTGATGTGACACCAAGTGTTGCTGGTGGTGTCATTAGCAGTAAAACGCATGTCAGTAGACAGGGTTATCTCAGCCTACGGGGTGAGTATCTGCTCTACCCGCACATTGCACGTAGCGCAGATGGCACGACGGTAGTAGCATTCTCGTATGGTGGTCCTAGCACATACCTGAGTTCTGCTTACGCAGTCTTGGGTGTTAATGCAAGTAACTTTGGCGATGTATTAACGGCTGCCTCTGGTGCTGCACCCGACAACGGTTTCACTGGTACGGCAAAGTACGGTGGTGTAGGTCGCTGGGGTGACTACTCTGCTGGACAGCTTGACCCAACGACAAATAACCTATGGTTTGCTACTCAGTATATCGCTGGTACTGGTACATCTTTAGCGAACTGGAGCAACCGTGTATTCGAGGTGAAGGCATAAACCTTCCTAAGTGACGTACATAGAAAAGCCCTGGTGTGCACTCATGAGTGCACACCAGGGCTTTTCTATGTACGTCATAATTTGACAATATGGGATATTGCTAGGTATACTAATCAAGCAAGACTTATTCATGTATTCTCACGGGGTGGCCTTAGCACTGTGCTGAGGCATAATAGGGAAGCCGGTGGAAATCCGGCGCAGTCGCGCTACTGTAACTGGTGAGCAACGTATCTCTTTGAATGTCACTGTTCTACCTAGGATGGGAAGACAAGATACGCTGTGTTTGGAGCCAGGAGCCAGGAGACCTGCCCTGTGAGTTTTGCTCACGATCCTTCGCGGCATGAGGAACGTGTACGGAGACATCCATAGGCAGGGAATTTCCTCCTATAATGCGTGCTGTCTTCCGCTCAACCTCCATCAGACGCAAGGTGACAACGGGCATTGAAGCATCTCTCTAGGAGGTAATGCTGGATGAACACGCGTGTCATCATTCCAAATCGTATCTTGTTTTTCCTATTGTCTTTTGTGCTTTTGCTTACAGCATGCGTTCAACAGAGTACAACGACTGGGGGTGCGTCTACACAAGCGACACCAACTCCCGCGCTCGATGTCTATGGTACACCAATTGCTTTTCCGAAGACGGCACCACAACGTATTGTTTCGCTTGTACCAAGTACAAGTGAGATTCTTGCCGCGTTACATCTTGAGCCGCGCGTCGTTGGCATCGACTACAACACCAACTATCCTGCAAGTTTGACCTCGCGCCCCAAAGTCTCGAATGCCACCGGTACAGTTAATGTTGAGCAAATTGTCGCGTTAAAACCTGATCTTGTACTAAGCTATGGCGGAGAGACCAAGCAAGCTGATACACAACTCAAACAACTCGGCCTCAATGTCGTCGATCTACAACTTACTAATTTTACACAGTCCTTGCAGGATATCTCGCTGGTAGGACGCTTGACTTCGACACAAGATGCTGCTAATTCATTAGTACAGCAACTGCAAAAGCAGGTTGACCAGATTAAGGCAACTGTGAAGGGTACAACCGCACCTTCTGTTCTGCTAGAAGTTGACGATACTACGCCAGGCAAACCATTTGTCTTTGGTGGTGGCTCCTTTGGGGATGAACTGGCGCAGGATGCGAGTGCGGTCAACATCTTCCATAACAGCACCAGCAACGGCGGCTATCCACAGGTGACGGATGAGGCTGTTATCAGCGCGAATCCACAATATATTATTCTTACCGAAGACCCAGCCTATGGTGGCGATCCTAATGTCGTCTATAAGCGACCAAACTGGAGTTCGATTACCGCGGTTAAGAATCACAAGGTGTATCGTGTCAACGCTAACATTACACAACGACCAGGACCACGCCTCGTCGAGGGCTTACGCTGTGTGGCACAAATCGTACATCCTGACAAATTTACCGAGCCTCTGCCCGCCTATTGTACGGCAAGCGTGTAGTAGCACAAAAATGTTGCACTGTACCTACATATGTAGGTGCAGTGCAACATTTTTAATTGTTTGCCTATGCTGCAAACGTGCTTAAAGCCCAACGAGCAGTCGTTTCGTCAGGAGCAAGAATAATTTGCTTTGCGAGTCGTCTTAATTCATTTCTGTCGTCAAGGTGAGCCACTTGCTCGCGAGCCATCTCCAAGAGTGCTGGAAAACGTACTTCAACAACGTCTAAAACTGCTTGTTGCCGTTCCTCAATTCGCTCCTGTATTTCCCTTTGAACTCGCTCCTGTATTTCCCTTTGAACGCGCTCTTGTACTTCCCTTTGAACGCGCTCTTGTATTACCTCTTGTACTTCCCTTTGAACGCGCTCTTGTATTACCTCTTGTACTTCCCTTTGAACGCGCTCTTGTATTACCTCTTGTATTTCCTTTTGTAGTTCTGAGTCGCCTGCTAATAAGCTATCATATGATTTCAATTTTCCCTCCACTATCTGTTTGTCCTGATGGCTCAATGTTATTGATCGTCGTAGAATCGTCCGAAATCGAAGTAAGTGACGTGTTAGATGTGGCTGTGGATAACGCTTTTCAATCTCGGTTATTGCTTGGAGTAGCATTGCCACCGTGACACCTTTCATCGCTGGCAACAAAGTATACATACTTATAACGCCCTTACGTAAACATTGCTCTGCTTCAACTAAACAAAGTTGTAAAGTTTGATGCCGGAAAAAAAGAGATGTTCCGGTTCCACTCTCTTCTTGAAATACTGGCTCTCGAATGTTCTTCTCGAATGGATACACTACCATTGAGATAATTGGCATCCGATACCTACCATACAATTCTATATGATACTGCAACATACGGTAGTTCATGTCACTATCATTGTCTGTTTGCAATTCCACGTTTAGAATACGAGGCTCACCTTGATATCTAATGAAATATACAAGGTCGGCACGTAGATTTGGACGATTCAACTCGATGTTTTCCACACTGACAAGTTCCGCACCAGGCAGTAACTCAGGAAGCATCTCCGCCGCATGATCTTCCATTAGCGCTTTTAATGCACGGTCATACAACTGTTCCATTACTGTAACACGCCCTTCGACCTTCGTTTGTAAAAATGATACCATGCTTCTGATGTACATACAAGTTGATACAATCAGCCAGGGAAAGAAGGTATAGTGGGAAGAATACAAATTTTCTAAAAGCTCTCGACGTGCACATATGACTCTGGTATAATGAGACAAACAGAAAATAGAACACTAGTTTCATTTGGAGTGTGCTATGAACGACCGCCTTGTTTCGCCCAACATAAGCGAAGAGGAACAAATTATTGAAGGCAGTTTACGTCCTAAGCGTTTGGCTGAATACATTGGGCAGGAAAAGATTAAAGAGAACCTGAGCATTTTGTTAGAGGCGGCACGGCGGCGCAAAGAGTCCGTCGATCATGTTCTGCTCTATGGACCGCCAGGACTAGGCAAGACAACGCTGTGTAACATTATCGCGGCTGAAATGGGCGTGAGTATGAAAACAACCTCTGGCCCAGCGATCGAGCATGCAGGCGATCTAGCCTCTATTTTGACTGCGTTACAACCAGGCGAGGTACTTTTCATTGACGAAATACATCGCTTAGCACGTGCCGTTGAGGAGCGACTTTATTCTGCGATGGAAGACTTTGTGCTTGACGTGATGATTGGTAAGGGGCCGAGCGCAAAGGCACTGCGTCTACCGCTCCCGAATTTTACCGTTGTAGGTGCGACCACGCGCGTGGGTGCGTTAACCGCCCCTCTCCGTGACCGCTTTGGTGCGATCTATCGTATGGAATATTATGATAAGCAAGCCCTCGAAGAGATTGTGACACGTTCGGCGCGCATCTTGAAGGTGCCAGCCGAGAGAGATGGCATAGAAGAGATTGCAGGGCGCGCACGAGGCACTCCCCGTATCGTCAACCGTTTGCTTAAGCGTGTGCGTGACTATGCACAGGTGAAGGCAAAAGGTGTGATTACCAGGGAGGTATCCAAGGCGGCACTCGACGCGATGGAGGTAGATGAGATCGGGCTTGACCAGACCGACCGCAATATGCTCCTCTCCATTATTCAGAAATTCAATGGTGGACCTGTTGGGCTTGAGACGCTTGCCGCGAGTACGAGTGAAGACTCAAACACAATTGAAGACGTGTACGAGCCGTATCTGTTGCAGTTAGGCTTTATTTCACGCACACCGCGTGGACGTGTTGCGATGCGTGCCGCATACGAGCATCTAGGTTTGACACCACCAAATGTAGAGAATGGGCCAGGCCTATGGACAACACCGTCTTGAAGATGAGCGATTTCGATTATGCTCTACCACCGGAGTTAATCGCACAAACGCCAATTGAGCCACGTGATGCCTCACGTCTACTCGTAGTAAATCGTGCGTCAGGAACGTTAACGCATCGTCACTTTCGCGACATCGGTGAGTATCTACATCCAGGTGATCTGCTGATTGCCAACCATAGCCGCGTCATACCAGCACGTTTACTGGGACATCGAGCCGAAACAGGGGGAGCCGTCGAGGTACTCTTGTTGTCTGAGCGGCCCGATCTTGGCGCAGATTATTGGGAGGCGTTAGTACGTCCAGGTCGGCGGCTTCGTGTTGGCGATTACATCATTTTTGATAATGGTACTGGAAAGAGTGCGTGGTTACAGGCGGAGGTGATGGCACACACCGAAGCAGGTGGACGCGTTGTGCGTCTCTCGGTTGTGGGACAGGAACATGCGGTAGAGAAAGACCCCTATGGTGTGCATAACATGGTGAATGTACGTCAGATGATTGACCAACTGGGTCGTATGCCGCTTCCACCATACATTCATGAGAAGTTGGATGATCCAGAACGTTATCAGACGGTGTATTCTCGCATTACTGGTTCTGCTGCCGCTCCTACCGCAGGACTACACTTTACAGCACGTCTCCTGGAGCAACTTCAGCAGCGAGGAGTACAGGTTGGCTTTGTCACTTTGCATGTTGGCCTGGATACCTTTCGCCCTGTCGAAGTCGAGGATTATACGGAGCATAAGATACATAGTGAAGAGATCGAGCTAGATGCGCAAACCGCATATCTTATTAACGAGACACATGCACGTGGAGGGCGTGTGATCGCGGTTGGCACCACATCGGTACGTGTACTGGAAAGCGTCGCCAGTATGCATGATGGACGCATCGAACCCTACAAAGGAAGCACGCGCCTATTTATCACCCCTGGCTATTCTTTCCTGGCGGTGGACGCCATGATAACAAACTTCCACCTGCCGCGCTCAACCCTACTTCTGCTTGTCAGTGCCTTTATGGGCAAAGACCTGATGGAGAGGGCCTATCAAGAGGCGATTCGCGAACGCTATCGCTTCTTTAGTTTTGGTGATGCAATGTTGTTGTTGTAGGGAGCGATCATGTGGTTTAACAAAATAATATGGATATTTGTAGGGACCGATGTATCACGTCCTCGTTGCCGTTGACAATTGCCATGAGGACGTGATTCATCGGTCCCTACAGGGGACGTATCCTGAGTATTTTGTCAAACCACATGATCGCTCCCTACAGGACAATAGCTTCTGCCTCGATTTCAACTAGCATGTTGGCATCGATCAACCTACCCACCTGTACCATTGTGGCGGAGGGCCGAATGTCGCGGAAAAATTCGCCGTGCGCTTTGCCGATTTTTTCCCAATCGTCGATATCGATAACGAACATGCGGGTACGTACAACATCCTTCATATTTGCGCCCGCTTTTGAAAGGGCGAGTTCAATGTTTTTGAGGGCTTGTAGGGCTTGTGCGTATGGGTCACCGATGCCAACAACGTGTCCTTGCTCGTCGGTTGCTGTTGTTCCTGCGACATGGATAATGTTGCCGACACGTACTGCTCGTGAGTAGCCAACGATAGGTTCCCAAGACGCACCACTTGAAATGTTTTGACGTTGCATGTTCTATTCCTTGCTAGAAGGGCTGATACTCTTCATCATCGTCAACTGCTGGCTGGTGCTTCTGTGGAGACTGCGGTATTTTCCCGTTAGCGGCTTGCTTTTTCAAGAAATCGTCACGCGCCTTTTCTTCTGCCATGATATCGGCGACTTCATCTGCCATAGAGTGACCTTCAGCAAAGCTATCACCCCCTCGACCATCGCTACCGCCAATAATCTCGCGTCCGCCGCGCTCAGACTGGCCTATGATGCCGCGTTCCTCTAAGAGGTCGATCAGGCGTGCGGCTCGCGAATAACCAATCTTTAGGCGGCGCTGTAAGAGCGAGATAGAAGCTTTTTCGTATTCGCGTACCACCTCTTCGGCCTTGTCTAGTAGGTCATCATCCAACTCAAATTCTTCCGCATCTTGCTCTTTTAGCTCCCAACCAGGCTCAATCTTTGCCTGTACCTCGTCGGAGTCGATACTCTGCCCACCATTGGCGGCGACGGCGTGTTGTGTCGCCTGCTCGCGCCAGTAATGAACAAGACTCTCCGCCTCTTCGTCTGCGAGGAACGATCCCTGAATACGCTCAGGTCTACCGGCATCAGAGGGGAGATACAGCATATCGCCGCGTCCGAGGAGTCGCTCGGCACCGCCCATGTCAATAATTGTGCGCGAGTCTACGGCTGAACTCACCATGAACGAGATACGTGTAGGAATATTGGCTTTGATCAGTCCGGTGATAACATCGACAGATGGACGCTGTGTCGCGACAACGAGGTGAATGCCTGTTGCACGTGCAAGTTGTGCAAGGCGACAGATCATGCCCTCAACCTCTTCTGGTGCCGCCATCATCAGGTCCGCTAACTCGTCGATGATGATGACAATTGCAGGTAAATTGACAAGCGTATTATCACCCTTGACAGCCCGTTCGGCGCGCATTTTGCGGTAGCCATCGAGGTTGCGTACTCCTAGTTGTGAGAAGAGTCGATAGCGTTTCTCCATCTCGTTGATGCCGTTTTTGAGTAACGAGACAACCTTCTCGACCTCGGTCACAACGGGCGAGAGCAGGTGCGGGATACCGTTATACATGTTGAGTTCAACCATCTTCGGGTCAACCATGAGAAGTCGCACATCGTCCGGCGTTGCCTGTGTGATGATGCTCGCGATTATCGCGTTAATCATAACCGATTTGCCGGCACCAGTTGCGCCCGCAATCAGCAAGTGCGGCATACGCGCAAGGTCGCCCACACGCACGACGCCTGCAACGTCTTTGCCCAGCGCAACCGCTAGCTTCGACTTGGCCTTTGCTACCTGATATTCTTTGCTCTCTAGTACTTCGCGAAGCGTGACAAGGCGGCTATTTTTGTTTGGAATTTCAACGCCGACGTAGGGACGTCCAGGAACAGGGGCCTCCATACGAATGGTTTTAGCTTCGAGTACCAAGGCCAAGTCGTTTTGCAGGGCCATAATACGACTGACACGGGTGCGCGTCTCATAGACGATGTTGCCACCTGCATCACGTACAGGAACAAGCTTACCTGTCTTTTCGTCGGGTTTCATCTCTGGCTTGCCAGTGGGACGAATGCCGAGGCGAATAATTGTTGGACCAATACTGATGTCTTCTTTTTTGACCTCTGCATCGACACGGAAACTACGCAATGTCTCCTGAATAGTTTTTGCCAAGGTCTCTGTATCGTCGCCCAGCATTTGAAGCTTGACCTCATCTGGATTGTTCAGCAACGCTGTAGATGGCAAAATCCAGAAGTTTTCACCTTGTGGTAGCGGGTTTATAATACGCGGTGTTTTCTGTGGTGTCCTTGGTACCTCTGACATACTTACCTGATGGTTCCTATTGGGCATAAGGTCTTCCATATGACCAGTATCTTTTACCACCAGCTTATCAGAGTCAATATGCGTGTCGAGTGGAAGAGGCTGCTGACGTGCGCCTCTAACAGCTTTAGTGTGATTATCTACATCGAGCGATATGGGAGTACGTGGGCCACGCGGCACGATGCCTACATCTTGCTTGTAAATATTAATATCGTTGTGCGGATCATCGTCCTCATCGCCAAAATCCGCCTCAAAGTTTATATTCTCCTCGTCCTCATCATCTCTATCATCTACTGGTACGTTGTGTCCAATTTGCTCCTGAGGATTTTGTACTGGAGCGGCACCGTTTCCATAGCGACTAAACTGTGGACGCTGTCCAAGAAATGGTGAGGGACCAGTTGAGACGGGACCGTTTTTGTTGCTCAACGATGGCCTTCTTTCGTCGGAGACAAGACGCTGCACAAACTGGCCTGTCAATAGTACATGTCCAAAGGTGATACGGAATGTGAAGATGACCAGCAACACGATGAGACCAAGTATAATGATATGTGCAGCCGCAACGGGCCAGCCTAACAATGGGCGTACTAGCAATCCTGCTACAATACCCGTTGTGATAGAGTCGTTACCAATGATGACGCGGCTCTCTATGAGCAGCAAGAGCCAAATTATGCCCAGACCAAAGACCATTGACCAATGTATAAGCGGCTCGTTGCGGATACCTTCGATAAGACGCGTTAACGCAAAGGCCACAAATCCGAATGCTAGAAGATAGGCCGACCAGCCAAACATGAGCGTAAAGAATTTACCGATACTCCCAAGAATAGGTGTGGTCTGAAATATCGTTAACGCGCCAAAGAGTAGGAGCGATAGTATGAGCAGAACAATATTCCCAACACGTTGCTGATGGTGTGGTTGCATACCATTCCACTTATTATAAGCCCATTCAACCGCTCGTGTATCATGGGGGTTATTGGATGAAGGTGCAGGAACTGTACGATATGGTGTATGCTTTTTTGTGCCGCTTGTTGTACTTTTTCTGTTGCGCGTTGACGCTTTGGAGGACCCACCGCGTGTACCTTGCCTCGACGCAGGAAGCTGTGAGCGTTGCTCTACGCGTGTGCTTTGTACAGTCTTCGCATTTCCAACCGCCGCCTTACTGACACGCGCAGTCCCTTGCTCCATACTTGGCACAACACGCTGGCGTCTTGTCTCTTTGTCTGCCATATTGTGGTGTCCTCCCTCTTTGTTGAGTCGTCTAAGAACGCAGAGACATACGTATGATAGCGCATATGTTCCAGAGAAGCAATAGGGAAGTACATACAGGACAGGGCCTTTCGAAAGTCGTTGAAGCCGACGTTGTTCGCATGACAGGGGCAAGCCCTGTCACTACTATACACGTAGGAACGGCGCGAGCGGCGTATAGTAGTGACAGGGCTTGTCCCTGTCATGCCGCCCCCAGCGCCATGTTACGAGTGAGTTGGACTCAATAGGCTTGCTCCTGTATGTACTTGATTATATTTAGGGCTGGATAGGTTGCCCAACAGGAGGATAGCCGGGTTTACAGAAGTAGCCGCATGTTGGCCGGGGATTATAGTAGTTGCCACCACCTGTTGTTGGGAGAGTGCCGTCGATAAACCAGTCCTCAACGGTCGCCCCTCCTGCAGTTGGAGCAAGACCAGTTGAAGCTGATACCACTCCCTTATGTACATCAGCAGGTACTGCAAAATCATCTGGTGGCAAATTATACTGCCGCGAAGCAAGTTCCATCACATCATGCCAGATTGGAGCAGCGCCAGTGATACCAATGGTATTTTGTGTCATTTCCACGTTGTTACTGTTTCCAGCCCAAACACCTGTCGCGAGGTAAGGTGTATAGCCTACCGTCCAGTTGTCGCGGAAGCTATCGGTTGTGCCAGTCTTCGCTGCCGCCGGACGGTCTTGCAACTCCAGATAGTTACCAGGCGAGAATTCGTGATAGCGTGCCGGTTTGTCAGATAACATGCTACTCACCAAGAATGACACATCTTCACGAAGTGCACGCACACCCTTAGGATGAGCTTCGTCGTACTTATAGATGGCATGACCCTGATTGTCCGTGATTTCTAGTACAGAAGTCTGAGGAACACGTACACCTTTATTAGCAAAAGTGGCATACGCAGCGGTCATGTCAAGAGGTGTCACCTCTTTAGAACCAATTGCCATAGAAGGACCAAGCCCACTCGCTGGGAGATTGGCAATCTCGCTCAGTCCAAGACGACCTGCCATATTTACCACGTTATTCACACCTGCATACTCAATTGCGTCAATCGCTGGGATATTGAAGGAATTCGCAACCGCGGTACGAATAGTCATGGGATATTGCGTATGAAATGTCCCATCGTAGTTCTGCGGCGAATAACATTTAGGCGGAATATGTCCATCACAGTCGGTGGGATAGATCGTTTTGTGGTCCGGCACAATCATCGCGGGATACCAGCCCATCTCAAAGGCTGTCGCGTATACGATTGGTTTGAACGATGAGCCGGGCTGACGCAGTGCAATTGCCGCGTTATCTTGCCCTTGCATGGTAGGTGAGTTCTGATGGAAGTTCGCACTTCCATCCATTGCCAGGATTTCACCGTTCTTTGGGTTCATCACAACTACTGCCGCATTATTCAAGTTGTTCGTGATATTTAATGGCCCATAGACGCCTAGATAGTTGTCTTGCTGCTGCTTATACAGTTTGTTATACACAAGTTGCTCAATCTTTTTCTCAAGGTCCAAGTCGATTGTGGTGTATACATTTAAGCCACCATCAGCCAGGTGGCTACCGAGCATAGGAGCCAAGACATTATCAATCACGTAGTGGACAAAGTGTGGTGCCTGGATGTGATGTGTGACCGAATACGGTTGAAAGGTAAAGTTTTTAGTTTCGGTTTGCGCATCCGTCATCTGCTGCTTTGTAATCATACCAAGATCAAGCATGGACTGAAGCACAAGCGCCTGACGTTTCAATGCTACTGGTTTGTTTGTTGTAGGATTGTAGTATGAAGGACTTTGTGGCAGACCTGCAAGCATTGATGCTTGCGCGAGATCAAGTTGGCTTACTGCAGGTTTGCACTGACCCAAGGTACACTTTGGCTGTAAGCTGAAATAGCTTTCCGCCGCAGCCTCAACGCCATAGTTAAGATCACCATAATATACCGTATTTAGGTACATCTCCATAATTTTCCATTTAGGATACTGCTGTGTCAAACCTGTTGCCAGCACCACTTCCTCGCCTTTTACCTGAATATTTCCCTTCTGGTTATTGAAGAATTGGTTGTTGACAAGTTGCTCGGTGACAGTACTGGCACCCTGTACAACACCGTTGTGCTGTAAATTAGCAACGGCGGCACGTACAACACCGTTGTAATCGACACCGCTATTCGTCCAAAATGTATGATCCTCCGTCGCGATAGTTGCTTTTACAAGCAGAGGTGAAATGTCATTATAGTTGACATACGTACGACGCCCTCGGTCTTGTTGATGGTCATACAGTTCATACAGAAGTTTTCCATTACGGTCATAGATGCGTGAGGTTTGAAAGAGCGAGTGTTGTGCAATACCGTTGAGCAATGGCAGTTGCGATTGATAGTAGGCATAAGCAGAACCAGTGCCGCCAGAGATAAGCATGGCAAAGAGGATGAAGAGAACTGCGGCAGCAGTGATAAGACGTGGACCTGTTTTGCCATTTGAATATTTACGATCAGTATGACGTTTCCGCATCAAAATACGATTAATACGATTACGCCGTAGAGCGAGTCCATCGAATGACGTTGTAACAGGTATTGGAGTTCTGCGGCGAAGTGCTGCGAGTGAACGGCTTATGGAACGAAGATTTTCGTGCTCGTCAGCGTTTTGCGTAGCCTTGACAGGTACTGTAGCTTCTTCGATGATCGCATCTTCGCGGCTAGCGCTACTACCACCCGCAGGCACAAGAGCGCGTTCGTCTTCTGTCTGTCTGTCGTGTACGTGTTCATCCATTAGAAAATATCCTTCCCCGCAGGTCTTCCGAAGATATTCCGGTCAGTCACCCAATAGATATGACGAGCGTGAGAGTTGCTCGCAGGTGCGTGCTAACGACGGTTCCCCAGTGAATTATATAAAACAAAATGTATTTTCAAAAGCTATTACGAATTTTTTGCTAGTTCGCTATCACAGTGTATAACGTATTATTGTGTCCGTTCGTTACATGTATAGGACCACAAATATTAGGCTCTCCATCCTTCGGGGTGAAATTGGTGAAAATGCAGGGAGACCGCAAGGGTCTCCCAGTTTCTCCTCACAGGATGGAGAGCCAAACATTATACCGCAAAATTATGTAGAGGCAGTCTCTGTACATGAAGTTGCTACGGTCACTGTTACAGTCTTTGCTTCATCATTTGCTACATGATCGACGGTTACGGTAGAAGTACACTGTGGACTACCGACGAGATGCTCGTTTGATTTCAATGAACTCTTGAGCTCATCCGACGCTTGCTGTGTTGTCGTGGTCTTCAATGGAGATGCAGCACTATCGATATCACTTTGCAATACTTTTGTGTATGTCTGAGCATCGCTTCCACCACTAAACGCGGAACCGTTCTCTACGCTCCAGGTAGAACGATTGGTGTTTGGATCAATAGGTCCACTGGAGACAAAACCAGTTACTCCAACATTACCAACTACTCCTCTTTGGACGACATGGGCTGGTACTATTGCTGAGGTAGGACCGCCCGTTATTGCAGGAAGTGTTACTGAAGTATCAAGAACCATTTGTATTGCTGGTGTTTTGTCATTACTGAACGTCGAACCAGCATTAAAGGAAAGGTCGGTATGGGAAGAGTAGTTGTAAAAGGTTAGTGTACCATTTGCTCTTGTACCAGGTGTTGTTCCTTGCCCTGTCGCGTTTACTGTTTTTGACTGTGATTGTTGCGCAGATACTTGGCGTTGAACAGGCTTCTGTGTTGGTGCTGCTGTAGGCTGTTGAGTCGGTTGTTGAGTTGGTGCTGCTGTAGGCTGCTGAGTCGGTTGTTGAGTTGGTGCTGCTGTGGGCTGCTGAGTCGGCACGATTTGCACAACAGTACCGCTTGATGACGTTGGCGATGGTTTTCCTACTCCCACTGCATTGTTGCTTGAAAGAGAAGAAGAGGCCATTGTGTAGAGGAAGGGTGATGTAACGAGTAATACGAGCGCCAGGAGGCCAGTTGCTACGATCAGGCTCACCTTCAATGCGCTACGCCATGGAGGAGCTACTGGTGCAAGTGGCGGTAGTGTCGTAGGTGTATGCCCTGATACAGGTGATACATTCACCTTTGGAGTTATATATGTAGGCGCATCGTTTCCAGTATTTGGAATGACCTGGGCATCTACTTTGTGTTTTACTATTATGAACTCATTCTGAGAATTGGGAAGGGAGGTGGGTGCAGGATGCAAAGATACTGTGGGCTGGCTACTGTGGGCGAGGGCAGTTGCAAACTCTTGTATGCTGGTAAAGCGTTGTCCAGGCTCTTTGGCAAGGGCTTTCATCACAACAGCTTCTACAGCAGGTGTAACGGTAGCATTGCGTTCTCTTAGGGAGAGAGGATTTGCGTAGAGGTGCTGAGCACATACTTCATGAAATGATCCGTGAAAAGGGAGGGTTCCGCATAACCATTCGTAGACTACAATGCCTAGAGCATACTGATCGCTTGCGATACGTGGCTTGCCCAGAACTTGCTCAGGAGAGATATAGGAGACGGTGCCTGCAATCGCCTTGACACTTTGAGAGGCTGAAGAAGATGAGATCAGGGAAATGCCAAAATCGCTCAGGAGGACTTCTCTGTCGCGGCCCAGTAGCATATTTTCCGGCTTGATATCGCAATGAATCACTTTGTGGTCATGTGCATACTGTAAAGCAGAAGCGATCTGTTGAACATGTGCGACGATATCTACTAACGATACTTGAGTTCCTTTAAGATATTGCTGACGTAATGTGCCATGAGGAGCATAGTTCATGATTAAAAAAGGCGCGTCACGCTCAATGCCACAATCGAGTATTCGTACAATGGAGGGATGTTCGAGGGCGGCAATAGTTCTGGCCTCGTGCAAAAACTCGTTTTGCTCATGTGAGACAAACTTGGTGTGGAGTACTTTGATGGCTACCTGGGAATTCAAGTGAATATGTTCACCTAGATAGACCTCCGCGAAGCCTCCCTTCCCCAAAAGATGAGTTAAGCGGTAGTTCCCAAACTGTTGACCTATGCGATCAATCATAGCCTCACCTCCTCATGGTGCTGCTTTGTAATGGTATTCTTAAATGGTATTCTTAATATGAATCAGACGTTGCGCCTGCGCGGAATTATTTCATGGACATTTGCTTTTGGTTAGCATACTATATTGTCTGCTATATAGGCAATGAAGAATGTAACACCTGGGGAGTGAGAGAGTCATATGCAACTCTTGTTTCCAGGAAACGTAATTGTATATGATGGGTTCCATGGATACAAGGAGAATAGTGATGAGCCAACAAGAATTCGAGCCGCAACAGAATGAGCGGCCTTTTTATAATTCCTATGGTACTGTACCAGAGAACACCCAGGAAAGCGAAGCACGACCGTACTATTGGTCTACTAAGCCAAATACTGGCAATATTCCTAAAAATGAGCATCCCGCAAACTTTGAGGACTCAGTTGCTGATATGCCCCCTATTCCTCCATATAGCTATCAAGCGCAGGATAGGTCGGCACAAGGAGCAGCCGCACCGCATGCGACTACGTCATCACAACGGCAGAGGCAGCAGCGACAGCATTTTAGTTCCGACGGAGATGCAATGGAGCACGGCTATCGGCCCTCTGGCTCGTATACTAGACAGGTTCCTCCATGGGCGCGTCCACAGCGTGGCAAGAATGTTGGACGCATCATGCTTTTCGTCATTCTCGGCTTCATGCTCATCAAACCACTGCTAGTGCTTCTAGGTGCGTTATTGCTGATTATAGGCGTGACCTTGGCTGCATTGCTTATTATCGGGGGTTTTGCTCTTGTAAGTATGCTTATTGTGTTCGGGCTGCTCAGGCGTTCGCTCCCATTTGGTCTATTCCGTGCGCGTCCTCGACGACGCTTGTGGTATTGGGACATATAGAAAGACATTCTGTAGAAACTGATTTATCGCATCCTGCACGATATACCAGGAGGGTGTGGTAAATCAGACCTGTATACAGGTTATTTTCATGTCCTTTATTTTGGAATAGGAGAATAAAGTAATGGTAGCCCAACCAAATCGCTCTTACATGAGTGTTGAAGAGTATTTGGCTCTTGATCAGAGTAGTTCAGAGATACGTTACGAATATATTGATGGCATGGCCTATATGCTCGCTGGTGGTAAGCTTAGTCACTCGCGTATCAAGCTGAATTTCGCCGTGTTGCTTAGTAATGCGCTTCATGGAAGTTCATGCCAGGTATTTGACTCAGATGCACATGTACGTCTCTCAGAAAAGCGATACGTTCTTCCCGATGTGACAGTGACATGTGATCCGCGTGATGAAGACACGGATGATGCAATTAGGTATCCGCGTCTCATTGTCGAAGTTCTCTCACCGAGTACAGAGGTATACGACCGAGATCAAAAGTTTACGTATTATCGTGCATGTCCAACAATTGAGGAATACGTGCTGGTAAATACACGTCGCCAATCAATAGAGGTTCGTCGGGGGGGAAACAGCAAGTTCTGGGAGCTTGCGTTCTTTGGTCCTGACGATCAGGTAGAACTGAATAGTATTAATGTGAGTATTCCTATTCAAGCGATCTATGAAAACGCGATGCTATCAGAAGAGTAGTTGTACGGATTTAATTTACCATATCTGTAGAAATTGTGTTTGGTGGGGTCAATAAGGTAGAATGGGTATATGCAAAACATTATGAGAAACGAGTGAGCTATACGTGACGTATAATCTTCCACAGGAACCAGTAACTGAAAGTGCGGCACAAAGCAGCATTGTGCCATATAAGGATATAGACCTGACGAGTGTGCGTGAATTGCGCAATCTTTTGTATGCACATAATATGCGTCCAAATAAAGCGTTTGGGCAGAATTTTCTGATTGATCGCTCTATTCTCATGAAAATTGTTGAGGCGGCAGAGATCGACGCCGACGACGAAATTTTAGAGGTCGGCGCGGGTACAGGTGTGTTGACACGTGAATTAGCGCCACGTGCGCGCCGCGTGGTCGCCGTTGAGTTAGAGCGTGACATGCTTGCACTGCTGACTAAGACAACAAGCTTTTATTCTAATGTTGAGCTAGTGGCGCGCAACCTGCTTTTTCTTGACCCAGTAGCAGTCTTCGGGCAGGCACCTTACAAGCTCGTGGCGAATTTGCCGTATTATATTACAGCGCCTACGTTTCGCCACTTTTTAGAGAGTGCAAATCCGCCGCGTGTGCTGGTGGTTATGGTGCAGCAAGAAGTGGCGCAACGCATCGTAGCACAACCAGGTGACTTGAGTGTACTGGCAATCAGCGTCCAATTCTACGGACAGCCGCGCATCATGGGGCATGTGCCTGCGTCGTCATTTTATCCCGCGCCAAAGGTTGACTCAGCGATTTTGCGCGTCGATGTACATGAGGATGCTCCGTTGTCCTCGGTTGAGCGTGAAAGCTTCTTTCGTCTTGTGCAAGCAGGATTCAGCGAACGGCGCAAACAACTACACAACGCGTTGACGCATGGACTACATTATAAGAATGAGATTGTTCGTGCATGGCTTGCCGAAGCAGGTATAGAGGCAAGTCGTCGCGCTGAAACATTGAGCATTGCGGAATGGTTACAATTGTGGCGGATAGGCCCGCCACGTCCATAACAAATTGTAGGGGTCTAATTTATTACACCCAGTAGGAATTGCAGGCGTATGGCGGAACAATTTTGTGATAATTGTGGTTTAGCGAACGCGGAAACGGCCCGCTTCTGTCAACATTGTGCCGCCCCGCTCCTCTTTAAACGTTCTACTGGCGAACTACCAGAGCAAACGTTGCTCGGCAATCGCTATCAACTAGAGTCTCGTATTGGACAAGGAGGCATGGGTGCTGTCTATAAAGCGTCGGATACACGCTTTAATAATCGTGCCGTTGCGATTAAGGAGATGAGCCGTGCAGGTCTGACACCCAGCCGTATTCAGGAGGCCGAGGATGCATTTGAGCGCGAGTCGCGGCTCCTTGCAGACCTGGTGCATCCCAATCTGCCGCGTATCTATGACTACTTCACCGAAGAGGAACGTTCGTACCTCGTGATGGATTTTATCGAGGGTGAGACGCTGGAGGACTATCTTGAACATAAGGGGGGCGGTCCAGTTACGCTAGAGCAAGCGCTCGACTGGGGTATGCAGTTGTGTGATGTGCTAAACCATCTGCACACACATCAGCCACCAATTATCTTCCGCGACCTTAAGCCATCGAACGTGATGATCAGCAATGATCATATCTATCTCATCGACTTTGGTATCGCTCGTATCTTCAAACCTGGTCAGTCACACGATACTGTTGCATTTGGTTCGCCAGGGTTTGCGGCACCAGAACAATATGGTAAGGCGCAAAGCACACCGCGCTCCGATATCTATAGCCTTGGTGCGCTTCTTCATTCTTTGCTGACGGGTGTTGATCCGAGCGAGCAACCATTTTTCTTTCGGCCAGCCTCTGAGCTGAATCCAGGAGTACCAGCAGAGTTAGATGCATTGCTGCTGCGTATGCTTAATATGAAGGTAGAGAACCGACCCGCGAGCGCAAAAGAGGTCGAGAAAGCACTACGCCATATCGAAGAGCAGCGTATCAGTGGCACCTTGACACGTACTGTACCGCGCCCTGCAACGACGAAACAGCCTTCCGTCACCGTGCCGCCCTATAGCCCCTATGCATTGAATGCGACGCAATCACGGCAAGCAATGGACGCGAAAGGCTGGCAGACACGCGGCACAACACATGGCTTGAACGGTCGTCACCAGGAAGCACTGACAGCCTTCGAGCGTGCGCTGCAGATGGACAGCAAGCTTGTCCTGGCATGGAATGGCAAGGGTACAGCACTAAATATGCTGCGTCGCAACAAAGAGGCGGTGGCAGCTTTCGAGCAAGCACTAACCCTGGAACCAGATAGTGCATTGGCGTGGAATGGTAAAGGTGCGGCACAAAACGCGCTTGGTTTTCCCGAACAAGCCCTTTTTTCGTTCGATACAGCATTACACTACGAGCCACGTCTGACCCAGGCACTGAATAATAAAGGCCTGGTCTTACGCCAGTTGCGCCGCTTCCCAGAAGCGTTGCGAGCCTTTGAGCAAGCGCTTGTGTATGAGCCACGCAACGCCATCTACTGGAATGGCAAAGGCAACACGCTATACGATTTGGGACGTTTTCAGGATGCGTTAAGTGCATATCAGGAGTCACAAAAGCTGAATCCAGCTTATGCTCCCAACTACTATGGTATTGGCAATGTCTACTATGCGCGGCAGGAACTAAAGAGTGCGCTGGAAAACTACAACAAGGCCATTCAACTCGACCCCAATTTCGTCAAGGCACATGATAAGCGTGGCAATGTCCTTGCCGACCTGAAACGCCTCAGTGAAGCACTTGCGGCTTATGACAAAGCATTGAACATCGACCCTCGCTATGCTCCCACGCTCAACGGCAAGGCAAATGTGTTATGTGAGCTTGGTCAGTACGATGCCGCACTGCTGGCTTATGATGCCGCGGTGCGCTTTAACCCCAATGCTCCGTTGTCCTGGAATGGTTTGGGTAATGCACATTATCACCTGCGCAACTATCAGAAATCGCTTGAAGCATATGACCGTGCATTAAAGCTGAATCCGCGTATGGCGTCGGCGTGGCACAATAAATCGCTTGTGCTGAAACAGTTGAAGCGCAACGAAGAAGCGCTGGAAGCGGCAGAAGAGGCGGTCAGACTAGCACCTAATGATGCCGACAACTGGCGGCGCAAGGCGGAGGCACTCAAGAAACTTTCACGGCGTAAAGATGCACGCGAGGCTGAAGCTGAGGTTGTGCGCTTAACAGGTGGAAAATAACGTGAGCAGAACAACGATGAGGCCATATGCCCGCCCTATGGCTTCATCGTTGTTCTGCTCACGTTATCTCAATCTCTTGGCGGCTGTGTCGGTGACTACCACAGTACCATCATGATAACTGCCTATTGCATCGGCTCCAAATATTTTGGTACGTTGGCCTCTGCCATGTGTCATTTCAAAGCCAGCGATGCGCAGTGTGATGGGAGACTCTGTGCCAAGAAGCACAGCGTTTACCTTGCCAATATCACTTCCACTCTCACTTTTGATTGCCGATGTTGTTAAACCACTGACAAGTGGCAGTGGTGGCTGACGCTCAAGCAGCATTTGCGCACTTGGGATAGTTACTTCTGTAGATTGAATGCTGCTGATGCCCGTCACTGGCAAGGCACGCTCGCCTAGTAGACGCAAGCGTACCTTTAACGCATAGATGGCGTTTGTGTCAGGCTGAAAATAGCAATCGACCACGGTTCCGATAGTGATGCCTTCGCTGGGAATAGTGACTGGTAAATTCTGTAGCTCCGACCATTTCATCATGGCCTTTATCTCGCTCATATAAAATACCTCAAAAGATGATTTTTGTTATTATGCCTCTCATTTCTGTATACGAGCAAGCTCATTCGTTTGTAACAGGGGCCTATGTGTATGCTCTACTTTTATCATGATGCTTGCTCCTCCTGATCTCTTTCATGAGCAGTAAGATTACTTTGTTGATATCAGTATAATCTATGCTAGTGACAACAGTACGTCAGTAGCATACCTGCTTACAACAGGACTGCTTGCGTAGCGAAAGAGGGCTAAGGTACAATGAGCACAAGAAATCGAGAAATACTATTGTTCTCTCGGTCTCTTATAAAGATTTCCCACGAAAATCATAGCAGGAGACAAATTTCATGGCAGAAAGCATTCCTGGTAAGGCTCTGGACCTCTTTCAGAAACCACTACTCGCTCACTTAGCGACTGTAATGGCTGATGGAACGCCGCAGGTAACACCCGTTTGGGTTGATTTTGATGGTACATATGTTCTGATCAACACCGCCAAAGGCCGACAAAAAGCCTTAAATATGGACAGGCAACCTAAGGTTGGTCTCGATATCGTTGACTCTGACAACCCGTGGCATTGGCTGTCGATACGAGGACATATTGCTCAGGCGACAGAAGAGGGTGCGAACGATCATATCGATAAGATGTCTAAGAAATATACGGGCAATGATAAATATGCATATCATCAGCCTGGAGATGTGCGCGTCGTCTACAAAATTGCGACAGATCGCGTGATCGCAAGCTAAAACTTTACAAAAATATCAATGCTAAAAGGGGCATATGCCCCTTTTAGCATTGATATTTTTGTACTATTCCTTTGGCTTCTTCGACCAGCCGTTGTCGCAAGGTGTCTGGCTCTAGTACGCACACGTGTTGTCCCCAGCTCAGCAGCCATTGCACAATCTCACTCTCCTGGCGTACTTGAAGCGTAACCAGTAGTCCCTCTGTTGTCTCCTCTTCCGCAACAATATAGTAGTTGCGTGATTCGCGCACCCAGCGTGTCACCTCATGATCGAAGAGGACACGCACCCTCATAGCTCTTTGCTGGCCTTGATGCTCCTCCATCGTGAAGTGTTCTGGTCTGACAAATACTTCGGGTAAGACCTCAAGCATATTCACGCGATCAAGGCGAAAAATACGGACTGCTTGGCGCATATGGCAGTAGGCGGTGAGATACCAGGTTCCCGTTATATGCACAAGGCTATAGGGGTCTGCCTTCCGCGTCGTCTGCATATCCTGACTCTCTTGACCATGACGTTTCGCGTACTGGAAACGCACGGTGACCCGCTCAATAATCGCGCGGCGTAACTGTTGCAGCAGCATAGTTTCGGCGGGACGCTGCTGTGTAGCGATGAAACGAATACTTTTTTGTAGATAGGTGACATCATTCCGTAGTTTCTCTGGCAACACGCTTGCTATCTTACGCCCTGCCGCATGTGCCGCTGTCCAGTATTGCGCATCAAAGTTTTGCGCCATAAACTCGCTGCCCAATAAAAGCATTGTTGCCTCATCGGTTGTAAAGCTTAATGGCGGCAGAAAATAGCCTTCCATCAAGGAATAGCCGCGCCCGGGAATAGAGATAAGCGGCACTCCTGCTTCGCACAAGGCTTCGATGTCGCGGTAAATTGTACGCTTGCTCGTCTCGAATGTCTTCGCCAGGTCTTCGGCGCGTTGCTTGCCCTTACCCTGTAATTCCAGCACGATAGCCAATAAGCGATCTGTTTTGTTCATACAATCATTCTATGTCCATTTCAGGCAACATCTTGAGATGCATCACATCAGGCTCGTTCAGAAAATCTTGAATTCTAAATACATGATTGGCAAATGTGTTAGTTGGTATCTGCTCAAATGCGAAATAGCCGATGGCATCAGCTTCGTCGGTCAATGTCAATTCACCACCAACGATAGTGCAGGCAAAGGAAAAAATAAGATCGTCGCGTGGTGGGTCTTTATATACACCCAGAAGCTTGCTTACAACTACAGCTAACCCCACCTCTTCTTTGACCTCACGTATGACTCCTTTCCAGGGTGTTTCACCATGCTCGACACCTCCACCTGGAAGATTCCAGAAATCTCTGTCGGTACGATGGCAGAGCAAGACATGGCTTTGTGCATCTACGATGATCGCTGAAGCCCCTATGGTGAACATCCATATGTCCTTTTTGTTTATAATACAACAAAACATAATACAACAAAACACATAAGTATCGAGTCACAACTCGATACTTATGTGTTTTGTTGTATTGGTAGTCTATGCCTTTTTCTTTTCACCCGCACCTCTCACTAGCGAGGTGAAGACACCGATAATGGCAATAAATGCACAGACGAGCAGGGCGGTACGAAAACTGGTGGTAAATGTCTGCTGCAATGCGCTCAGGTTGCCTGAATGCTTTTGGATGGCAAGCCCAGCGGCAGAGCCACCCAGACTGGCAAAGATTGCTCCGGCAAGGGCAACACTTAGACTTTGTCCCATCACACGTCCTGTTGCAAGAAAACCTGATGCACTACCTCGCTGTTGTGGCGGAGCGGACCCCAGCAACGCACTATTATTTGGCGATTGAAACAGGGCCTGTCCGAGGCCAGTGACAAGAAGCCGCCAGATGATATCGAAGACCGAACTTTGCGCGTTCAACTGACTCAGCAGAATGAGACCTACACACGCTATTGCCAGTCCACCTGATGCAAGCCAGCGCGTACTGCTAAAGCGATCAGCAAGCGAGCCGCTAATTGGGGCAACGATTGCAATCATAATTGGTAGTGGTGTCAGCAGGAGACCAACGATCTGTGTTGGAAAGCCACGCAATTGCTCTAAATAGAATGGCATAAGAAAGCTTACGGCAAAAAGCGCTAAGAAACTGAGCACGAGACTCATGTTTGCCGAGAGGAAGACACGGTTGCGCAACAATTTCATGTCGATAATCGGGTTTGCAACACGACGCTCGACAAATGGAATGCATCCAAGCGCAACAACGCCAACTCCAACGCCCGCAATAAAAATTGGCGAGGACCAGCCTAACTCTTGTCCAAACGACAGGGCAGCGGTCAAACTCGCAAGGCCCACACCGAGCAGGATTGCGCCAAATGGGTCGAATTTACCTGGGTTACGGTGGAATTTTTCAGTGAGCACACGTAGCGTTAACAGGATACCGATAATACCGATAGGCACATTGACATAAAAAATCCAACGCCACGTTAGATACGCAGTGATAAGACCCCCAAGCGGCGGACCAACACTTACGCCGAGTGCGACCATCACGGCATTGAGGCCGAGCGCACGTCCACGCTCCTGAGGAGGAAACACATTTGTAATCATGGCGGGACTTGCGGCGAAGAGAAGTGCACCACCGAGACCCTGTGCGGCGCGTGCTGCTACCAGGAAACCAAGTGAAGTCGCCGCGCCACATAGTGCTGAGCCAGTGGTAAAGACAAAAAGGCCAACAGCCCAGATTGCCTTGCGCCCGATCATATCTGATAGGCGACCTGCTGTTAACAAGATCGCAGCCGTTACAACGAGGTAGGAGATAATGACCCATTCAATTGCACCATTAAGTGGTACTCCGAAGTCGCGTGCGATACTGGGCAAGCTGATATTGACGATGGACGAGTCAAGCGTTGCCATAAAGACACCAATGGCGACAATCGAAAATACTGCCCATTTACCTGCATGCTCTTGTCCATCATCTGGCTTGTTCTGCTGCGACTGGCTGGCGGAGTTCTGCTGTGAAATAGTTTGAGCATCGTTTTGAGGTTGAATCTCTTGTTGTGTCATGGTTATGAATATCCGTTTTCTCGATATCCGTGTTTACTGATAAAAAGTAAGTTATAGTATTCACGAGTTATAGGCGTAGAATGTTTCGCTACAAAACATATCTACAATGACGATTCTGTAAAATACATTGGGTATTCGTTCGACACACGAACCTGTTCTATGCAGGTTATTGGGCTATTACAGAGGTTTAATGATGCACGAAGAAATAGATGGTGAGCGTGACACCTGTGACGATGACAAAGAGACGTACCCATTTCTGCGCAATTTTACGTGCATAATATGCTCCACCATAGCCACCAAGAATTGCTCCAACAACCATTAAGAGTGCCTGTAGCCAGAGAACTCTATGAGCAATGACAAAGGTTACAACGCCCGCGCCGTTAATCGCTGTTGTAAGCAGCGTTTTGACCGCGTTCATCTTGTTGATATCATCCATGCCCATAAAGGCCAGCGCCGCTAGCATCAGGATACCAATGCCGCCACCAAAATAACCTCCATAGATGGCAATAACGAATTGTACAAAGGCAATAACGATAAGCGTCGTCGTGGAGATACGGGTCGTCTTTTCAATAGCGCGCATACGCAAACGCGCGGTGATGTATGGACTCAGGGCAAAAAGAAGCGTTGCACCCAATAACAAATAGGGAATTAAGCTAACAAAGGTTGATTCGGGGGTGTGCAATAAAAGAATTGCCCCAAGCACGCCACCGATGAGACTGGTACCAATCATTAGAAAAAGAAAACCGCGTTGCTGCTCTGCCAACTCACGCCGATATGCGCCTATACTGGCTATAGAGCCGGGCCAAAGTGCAACCGTACTCGTCGCGTTTGCCGTAATGGATTCAACACCCGTAAATATCAACGCTGGAAATGTGAAGAAGCTTCCACCGCCTGCTACAGCATTTAACGTTCCCCCCAGTGTAGCAGCAACGAATAGCAATAACCCTTGTAGAAATGTCATGCCGAAGGTCCTTTAATGAACGGTCTATGTGAAAAGGATGTAGTAGTAGACCTATTTTTAATGTAAGTATAGCACGTGCGACATCTTGCAGCAGGGTTGTTGCGTCCATCGTAGAGGAGTGAGAGGGCTTGTCCCTGTCATGCCACCACTGTCGGCTTCACCGACCTTTGCAACCGCCCTGCATCTTGCAGAACAACGCTTGCTTATGTAACAGCTAAAGCGTATAATAGTTGAGGCATACTATTGCCATCCCAGATACATCGCCGTGGAGATTTTTGCCTTGAGCAATGAATATAATACACCGAGTTCTAAGAGTAATGAAACGCCAAGCAGCAATGGAAGTGCGTTCGTCAGTCGTCGTGAGATGCGAGCAAGCAATGTCACTGGTGCTTTACCCGCGCTAGGTTCAACACCGACAGGAATAGAGCGTATACATACCAGTTCCTACGAGTTTGAGCATTTGATTCAGTCACTGCGTGAATTATTCGAGCATGACCGTCAGATTGCCAGTCAGCAAGACGCGACACGTTGTGGCATCTGCTACCTGTACTTCTCGGTCAACGAGCTAAACTACCGCGAAGAAGGGTTCTATGTTTGCCCTGCTTGCGAACATTCCCTTGGTAGGCAGCACATTACCGTGTTGCGCAAGCAACAAAAAATGTAAATAAGTAGTAAGCAAAGGGGCGTTGTGTAACTGGCTTGCAAGCCAGTTACACAACGCCCCTTTGCTTACTACTAAAAACTTATTCTATGACGCCTGCGGCTTCCTCTTCGGCCTCTTCTTCCTCGCCGAGTTCGCGCAGGTCTTCGGGTCGGTCGAGACGGTCAAGGAAGAGCACACCGTCCAGATGGTCGATTTCGTGCTGAAGAATACGGGCAAACCAGCCCTCAGCGGGTACACGAATTGCTCGCCCCTTCACATCTTGCCCCTTCACGAGTATCTTTGTGGAGCGTCGAATATTATCTCCGACATAGCCAGGAATACTCAGGCAGCCCTCGGTTCCGAAGGCCTCACCCTCCGCCTTCACAATCTCTGGATTGAAGACAACGACCTTGTGGTGCTGTCCATCCTCTTCCGGGACTTGATATTCGGCTACAAAGACACGAATTGATTGCGCGATTTGCGGGGCCGCGAGACCAACGCCGTTTGATGCACGCATTGTCTCAAACATATCATCAACCAACCGTTGTAGCGAGGGATCGAAGTGATGAATCTTCTTTGCCTTCTGGCGCAGAATTGGATTTTCTGTTGTGATTATCTTGCGAAGTGCCATTTTCTACATCCCATACACCTAGTGACAATAAGACAAGTTGCGGTGTTATAATTACGTTTATCGTATCATAAGAGCTATATTGGACGCAAATATGCGAGAGAGAGTCATTGCCTTCATAGAGCACCACAGCCTGTTGCCAGCAAGCGGCATCGTTGTTGTCGCCTTCTCTGGCGGGGCAGATTCGTTGTGTCTACTTCATATATTATACATGCTGTGTGGACCTGGAAAACGCTATCCAGAGGTACGCTTGCATGTGGCACACCTCAATCATCAATTACGAGGCGAGGCGAGCGAGCAGGAAGCGGCAGCAGTTGCACAACTTGCAGAAGCGTGGGGCTTGCCCTACGCGGTTGGTAGAATAGATGTTTCCGCGCTTGCACGACAGGAGCGACGCTCGCTAGAGGATGCAGGACGCACGGCTCGCTACCGCTTCTTGCGCGAGGTAGCACAGGGTCAGCTTATCGCCATCGCACATCATCAGGACGATCAGGTAGAGACACTGCTCCTGCACTGGATACGTGGTGGTGGTATTGCCAGCATAGTCGGGTTACAGCCGCGCCAGCAGGATATCATCCGTCCCTTGTTAGCTGTAACACATGCTGAGACGCTAGCCTACTGTGAGCAACACGACCTGACTCCTATTGAGGACGCCAGCAATAGCGATACGCGTTTTTATCGGAACCGCATCCGTCATGATCTGTTGCCACTTATTGAGACAATGAATGCGAACTTTCGTACAACGTTAGTACGAAGTGCTGAAGTAATGCGCGTCGATGCGGAATGGATTGAAGCCCAAGTAGAGCAGGCATGGTCTACTGTTGTGCTTGTAGAGCGGGATGCAATCGTTACTCTCTCAATACCGTCTATGCGTGCCTTATCTTTGAGTATTCAAAGACATCTAATACGTCGTGTTACAAGTATCTTGAATACAGACCAATCGCCGTTAGAGTTGCGGCACTATCTGCTGATTGAGCAGCTTATGCAACGCGTGGACGATACGCACGAGATAGCGCTAGACTTGCCAGGTGCGCTCACGGTGAAACGGAACAAGAATACTCTGATTTTTCAGCGACAGGATAGGGAAGTAATATCCCCCGTTATTGTGCAGCAAGGAATACGCGAAGAGGTAACATTGCATGTCCCTGGGCGTATTATACTGCAAGGAACACCGTGGACCGCTGTTGCAGAGCTACCCTCAGCAGAGACAACCCAGAGCGTAAGAGAATTTCTACGGCATCAGAATGGGCAAAGCGCTATCTTACCAGCAACGGCGTATAGCGTTTATCTCGATGCTGCATATGTAGGTTCTCTTTTGCGCATTCGTACGCGTCGTCCAGGCGATGTGTTGCGACCGTTGGGTATGATGCATGAAAAGAAGGTACAAGATATTCTGATCGATAAGCATATTCCACGTGACCAACGTGACACACTTCCTCTTTTCTTCAATGCCAATGGAGACCCCATCTGGCTTGGGAGTGTTTGCATTGATGATCGCGCGCGGCTTACCGAACACACACAACATATCGTCTGTTTAAAAATAAAACTCACGGAGGAACGGGTGTAACCAATGCACGAAGACATTTTGGAGATCCTCATTTCGGAGGAACAGCTGCGCGCAAAGATCGCTCAATTGGGTGAACAGATTACACAGTACTATCGAGGAACGAATTTGTTGCTACTGGGAACCCTCAAAGGCGCGGTTCCTTTTATCGCGGACCTCTCACGTGCGATTCAGTTGCCACTAGAAATCGACTACATGGCTGTCGCAAGTTATGGTGCGAGTACACAGTCAAGTGGTGTCGTGCGTATCGTCAAAGACCTTGAAGGGCCAATCAATCAGAAGCATGTACTTATCATCGAAGATATTATTGATAGCGGCCTCACACTCCATTATCTTGTGGACCTCCTCAATAGACGCAACC
>JAABUQ010003153.1_pt1 | contig 30915 bp, 38 predicted proteins | sample 5560001 | NCBI WGS metagenome assembly JAABUQ01 (sample SAMN10711888, study PRJNA513371) | rock metagenome | isolation source: Antarctica rocks | place: Antarctica: Victoria Land, Finger Mt nord | collected 2015-12-18 | reverse complement strand
CCCTTGAGCGTCTTCATGATCTGAGACACGCTCAAGCGCGGCTGGGCCTGGATCAAGAGGTGGGCGGGGTCGGGCTGGATTGCCAACTCCTCCGGCTCCCACCCGTTCACCGCGCAGGCCTGCCGGATTAGTCCTTCCAGGCGGACGGCCACCGCTCCTTTGAGGACGCGCTTGCGGTACTTGGGAACCAGAACTAAGTGGTAGCGCAGTTTGTGCGTGGTATGTGCCCCCGTCCAGTAACGAGGAACCTGTGCGGGCTGTTTGTCTGCAACGTCTCTGTCACGGGGGCGCCTGCTGGGTTTCTTCATGGCCGAGTATGGCACACAGCGCCAGTACAAGAAAGGTGTGTGAGAACAGTGCGGCCTAACATGCGTGCATGGGGCCACCCACCTGAGCGGATGGGTGGAGGCTCGCTTCAACCCCGGACTGAAGTCCGGGGCGGCCTGCTCGCATCGGTGCAGCCGTTGTTAGACCGCTACAGCAATTGGCATTACCGAAACGCCAGAGAATAAATAGGGGTTGCGCCATGTACGGAGCAACCCCATTCCAGATACAGTTAGTGATGATTGACTACTTCAATTTCATACCTTACGGCTTGAACTTCGGTGGAACGAAACCTGGGCTAGTCTGTGGCTTGTGGCCTGGACCTTTTGGCTTGCTGACTTCGTGTTTGTCTCTCGTCCTCTTGAGGCTGCCGTTGGATTGCTTAGGCGGTTTGTGTGCCATGAATTCTCCTTTTGGTTAAGCACCTATATCTGGATACACATTCTACTATACTTATTCGCACCTGTCAAGTCAGAGGTGAAGTGAGGTTTAAGCGGCCCAACGGCCAAGCTCACCTGCGACACACTGCGGGCGAAACCTACTGCCGCGCACCTGCAAATGTGCAGTGTGGAGTTAGGTGCAGCGATTGTTAGATCAGTCGGTGCTAAACAGAGAGCCGGAGAAGGTCATGCCTATACTCCGGCTCTCGTGGTACTGCTTCGCTACTCGTCGTCACTATCCTCCGTCTCGGCGATTTCCTCGGTGGACTCCGTATCAGGCTGATTCATAACATCTTCCTGCGGCTCGGAGGAAATCTCTGTTGTCTCTGCATCGTCATCATCGTCCTCAGTACCAAACATTGCCGTCATTGTTGTCACCTCCCTTCTGCTACAGCGTTACGTGAGAGCGGTCTAACTTGTTATTATGCCGCCCAACTGCGGCACAATATCCGATTGGCACGGCAGACACCGCATATCTCCCCTCAGCTTTGCTGAAGGGCAAGGCCATCAAACCCTGCGGTTTTTGTGCGCTTACCGCGTTTGTTATGCTCGCAAGCTTTGTGCTGTAGATAGGTTCGCCACGCCCTGCTTCTATTCCTTCCCTGTGATCTCTCTGTGTCTGCTCTGTAGTGCGCCTATGATTGCTCTATGGTGCGCTGTAGGTCGCAGGGGAATGGAGAAGGCAGCGCAAGGTGTCATAATGGGAGCATGAGCCAACCTACCCACAGCCCGCTGGCCGGGCTTCCCCTGCTGCGGCGCGGCGTCCGCACCCGCCGGGCCTCTTCCTATGACCGCACCGGCGGCAATAATGACTTTGTGCGCGTGGAAGCCCGCGCCACGCATGCCCTGGCAGACCTAGAAGGCGCGGGCGTCATTCGGCACATTTGGATAACTTTGGCGTGTGACGACCCCATGATTCGCCGCAATGCCGTCCTGCGCTGCTGGTGGGACGGCGAGGAGCAGCCGAGCGTGGAAGCGCCGCTGGGCGACTTCTTTGGGCAGGGCTGGGGCGAAAAGTACCTGTGGGCCTCGCTGCCTCTCGCCGCCGCGCCCCTGGGCGGCAATGCGCTCAATTGCTGGTTTGCCATGCCGTTTGGAGCGGGCGCGCGCGTGGAGATTGAGAACCAATCGGATAAGCCCATCACCCACTTGTATTATTATGTGGATTACGAAGAGCACCAGAACGGCATGGACGCGGACACGGGACGCTTTCATGCGTGGTGGAACCGGCAGATGCCAGGCCCTCAGGCCGGACAGGGAGACCGGGAAAACGAGTGGGAAACATTGGGCGCGCAGCCGCGCAACCCCGCCGACACCCACAACCATGTGCTGGTTCATGCCGAGGGCCGGGGCCACTATGTCGGGGTCAACTACTTTGTGGACAGCCCCACGCCCTTGTGGTACGGCGAGGGCGACGACATGTTCCTGGTTGACGGTGAACCCTGGCCCGGTTCGCTGCATGGAACCGGCACGGAAGACTACTTTTGCTCGTCGTGGTGTCCCAAAGAGGCTTACGCGCACCCCTACTTCGGTTATGCGCGGGTCAACGGCGAGACAGGCTTTTTAGGACGCACGCACTGCTACCGGTTTCATCTGGAAGACCCGGTTGTGTTTGAGACAAGCCTGCGGGCGTCCATTGAACACGGCCACGCCAACTCGCTGACCCTGGACTTATGCACGGTGGCGTATTGGTATCAAACCGAGCCGCACGCCGCGTTTGCCCCTCTTCTTTCCAGGGAGCAGCGCGCGCCCATGCCTCCCATCCTGCCCACCGACATCCACCGCTGGCGCGATGCTTTCCGGCGCGAGCAGGGCGGCGGCCCCGTGTGGGGCAATGAGCCGCTCCCGCCCGGCACGCGCATTGAGTGACGCGCCTGCACGACGGCAAGAGTTTGCACGCGCGTTGTTTGGGGGTGCTATGGGCGTGTTAAGCGTGTACCGACGACGGACGGATTTGTTCCGTCGTCGGTACGCCGTAGGAATGCTGTGGGAAAGCGCAAGCAGCGGGCCTGCAAAGGGAACAGAAACTTCATACGGCAGCGAGTTCAGCCAGGAGGCCGTAGCGCAGGCCGCGCACGCTGACCAGAAAGCGGTCGGAGTGGAAGTGGGCGAGCAGGGCGGTGAGGATCAAAGCGCCGCCGATGATCACATCGGCGCGGGCGGGTTCCAGGCCGGGAACGGCGCGGCGGGCAGCGAGCGGCAGGGCGGCGAAGCGGGCCAGAGCGTCCTGAGCATCCGGGGCGAACAGCAGCACGCCGTGAACGTCGCTGGGGGCGGGAGAGTCGTTTGCCAGGGTGACCGCGCCGATGTTGACCACGCTGCCGCCAATGCCGACCAGGATGGGCTGGCGGTCGGGCGGGGGAAACACGGCCAGGGCGGACTGAATAAACTGGGCGGCTTCGGATTTTTCACGGTCGGTCGGCGGGTCGGCGCGCAGGAAACGCTCCGAAATGCGCACGGCCCCAATGTCCAGGCTCGCCTGGCGCTCCAAACCGTCCGCGCCGCCCAAGGTCAGCTGGGTGCTGCCGCCGCCGATCTCAAAAACAACCAGGCCGAAGTCCGCGGGCAGGCCCAAATCAGGGTCGGCGCGGACGGCGGCGTAGGCAAGCTGCGCTTCGCGGTCGCCCGAAATGATTTGGATGGTCAGGCCCGTCTCGGCTTGGGCGCGCGCGAGAAAGTCCGGGCCGTTGGCGGCATCGCGCAGGGCGCTGGTGCCGGCCACGACGATTTCCCCGGCTCCCTGAGCGCGGGCATCGGCGGCAAAGCGGGCCAGCGTGGACAGCGTGCGGGTCATGGCATCGTCGCCCAGGCGCTTGCTGGCGTCTACGTTTGCGCCCAGGCGGGTGATTTCCGACGTTTCCTGGACAATGTGCAGCGCGCCCGCCTCGTCGGCATCGGCGAGGGTCATTTTGGTGGAGTTGGTGCCAATGTCAATGGCGGCGAGTCGTTTCATAGGTGTGCCTGTGTGAGAAGAGCGTCGGGAGCGGTATCGGAACCCAGGGTGAGGATCGCGTAGCCGGGATTGCGGGACAGGGAGCGCCCGACGGTGCCGGGGTTGACAAACAGCACGCCGCCTGCCGTGCGCGCGAACGAAGAATGCGTGTGGCCGCAGACCACCACGCGGGCCGAAGTTTGGGCGGCAAGCCAGGCAAGGCGCGCGGGGGTTGTCCAGCGTCCCAGGCCTTCTTTCACGCCCGGCGCGTAGTGGGTGAGCAGAAGAGTGATGCCGCCGAGGCTCAGCTCGCACTCGCGCGGCAGGGCGAGCAGCCAGTCGCGGGCAGCGGGGGAGATGGTTTTGCTGTCGCGCTTGATGGCCTCAAACTTGGCGGGGCGCGTGCGTCCCCACTTCTTGCGGTACTCGTCCTCGCGCACGGGAAAGCGGGCGACATTGCGGTCGTAGTTGCCCTGCACGGTCAGAATGTTGGGGCGCGCGCGCAGAAAGTCAATGCAGCCTTGCGGGTTGTCGCCGTAGCCGACCGTGTCGCCGGCATTCAGGACAAGGCCCTCGGTCAGCCCCAGGCGAGCGAACTCCGCCCAGACGCGCTGCAAAGCCTGCAAGTCCCCGTGGATGTCGCTGATGAGGCCCACCTGCACGGACGCGTGCCTTTCTCGCGGAGCGCAAGCGTGGGCTAGCCGCCCAGGGTCTTTTCCAGGCTTTTGCGCTGGTCTTTGAGGGAGTCGGCAAGGACGTCTTGCTTTTTCGCGGACAAGCGTCCCGCTCCCGCCGCGGCCTCCAGCAGAGCGGCGGCTTGATCCAGGGTCTTCAGGGCTTTTTGCAGTTGTTTGGCGCTGAGCGTGTCCGGCCCCTCGGCAAGCTCGGAGGCGGCATTGTCCAGCTTTGCCAGCTGGCGCTCCAGGCGCTGAAAGCCTGCATCGGGCGAGAAGGACGCTTTGAGCCGGGTGGTCGCCTCATCGATGCGGCTGAACAAGTCCTGCACTTGCTGGTTGGCGGACGCCAGGGCCATTGCAGGCGAGTTGTGCAAATCCGCGGGAGACGGCGGGGCGGCGGGGGAGGAAGACGGCGCAGATACGGGAGCAGGCGCGGCGGCGGGGGCGGGCTGGGACGCAAGCCACTCCTTGATGCGCCGGGCATTGCCCATGCCGACGCCTTTGATGCCGCCCAGGGTGTCGGGCGAGACGGCCTGCAAATCGGCCAGGGATTGGATGCCCGCATCGGCCAAAAGCTGACGCCGGGTGGGGCCAAGGTAGGGCACGCCCAGAATGTCCATGAGTTCTTGTTCTTCGGGCGTTTCAGGCACCGGCAAAGCGGCGGACAGGGCATCGTCTGTGTCGGGGGAAACGCCGTCCAGAGTTGCAGACAGCGCCGCGATGTCGGCGGCGGCTTCCAGCATGGCATCTTCCAGGACCGCCTGAGCAACAGCGGGGCTTAAATCTTTGGGCAGGGCGCGCTTGGGCCTGAGGGCATCATTTTTCGGCATGAGCGGGTACAGTCTCCTCGGTCGGCGTGGGGGCAAGCAGGGCAAGGGCCTGCAAAAAGCGGCGCTTGAAACCCTGCCCTTGCAGCCTGGCCCAGCCTTTGACAAACGACTGATAGTCGCGGTCGCGCTGGGCGCGCTGGGCGGTAATCAAGGCTTCCAAACCGCTGCGGATTTCCGGGCGGGCGGCGGCATGCCGTTCCAGGTAGTCGTGCAGGAGGGGAACACGGACATCGGCATCATGGATCTCGCCGATTTGTTCCTGCACAGACTTCACTTTGTCGCTCAGCCAGTCAAACTCTTTGGCCGTGTCACCCTGCTGGAAGACGGCATGGAAGACTTCCATCGTGTAGCGCAGGCGCTTGGCGGCGATGCGCATGGCATGCAGGTCATCAATGTTGTCCGGGTGCAGGGCGGGGGCGGCGAACCGATACATTTCTTCCAGGCGCGTGTGGAGCATCAGCGGGGCGTTTTCCGCAAGGCTGCCGCCGGGATGGACGGCGATAATGGGCAATGCTTTAGCCATAGGGCACCTCGGCAGTCAGGTCGGCAGCATCCAGCATGGCTTGGAAGTCCTTGCGAAAGCGGCTTTTTTCCAAAGCGTCCAGGGCCTTGACAAGGTGAACGCGCTCGGCATCGCGGCCTTTATGCAGATGCTCTAAAAACGAGTCCAGGCCGACACGCGCGCTTTCCGAGGCGCCCTCACGTCGGCTTTGCATAAACTCAATCAGAACGTCGGCATCGCGCACGGCCCCCAGGGCATCGGTGACTTTGGCGACCTGATTTTCCAAAGGCTGGAACTGACGGGCGGGATACGCCTGGGCAAAGACCGACAGGGCAGCGCGCAGACGCCGGGAAGCGACACGCATATCGTGGAGCGCTTCCACATCGTCGCCCGCATAGGTGCCGGGCAGGTGGCGCAGCAATTCATTCAATTGCTGGCGCAGAGACGCGGAAGCGGCCTGGGCAAAAGAAGCCGTGGGCGCGATGTCGTAAGGTGACTTTGCCATAGGTGTGTGTTACCCACAATCTTAGCGCGTGCAGCGCAGTTTGTCAAGAGCAGAAGAGGGGCAGGCACACAATGACGAGTTTAGCAACGGGAAGTTTATGCTATGGGGAGCGTCCCTGGCGGCGTGCACCGGACGATGCCGGCGGGGAGGGGGACATTTACCGCGCAAGCGCCCATGAGCGCGCCCAGGTGGTTCAAGCGGCCCTGGACGCGGGGATTACGTTCTTTCACGCCGCGCATGAGCGGGAAGCGGTCTCGCTGGGGCAAAGCATCCAAACGCTGGATGCGCGCGAGCGCATGGTCATCAGCACGACGGACGGCGACGCCCTGTCCCGCTGCCCGGATACGGAAGCCGGGGCGTATGAGGCCGTGGGGCGCGCGATTGCCCGCAAACAGGAGCTGCTGGGTGTGGAGCGTTTGGACGTGTTCCACTTGTACGACGTGCGGGCGGAAGTGCATACGCGGGCACGGCTGGCAGGCGCGATGCAGGCGCTGAACGCTGCCCGCGCCCAGGGTCATCTCGCTCGCTTTGGGGCGACCTGCTACGAGGACTATGACCATTTGGCGCGGGCGATTGAACAGCAGCAGTATCTGCCCGACTGCGTGGTCACACGCTTCAACTTTATGGACCAGCGGGCATCAGCACGCCTGCTGCCGGTGTGCGCCGAGCGTGGTGTCGCGACGCTGGCGGCCCAAACGTTCGGCTGGATGGGCAATGTCTCTTTTGTGCGCTTTCCCAACACATGGCGGCTGTGCAACATGACGCGCAGTTTTACGGGGCAAAGCGCGGCGCAGGCGCATCTGCGCTGGGTGCGGGGGCAGGCGAATATCGACGGCGTGCTGGTGTCCATGCAGGACACGGCGCAAGTGAAAGAAAACGCGGCGGCTGTGCAGGCAGCCATGCCGCGCGCGGACATGGCTTCGGTGTTCGGGTCATTCGCAGAGGCCATCCGGGACACCGACGACGGCTGGCAGGCGCTTTTAGAAGACCCGGAATGGGAAGCGCGCATGGCTGCCGAAGCCTATTTGGCGGCACACGCTGGAAAGGGTGCATGAGAGTGATAGATTTGTCCAGCGACACGGCGACTAAGCCTTCTGAGGGCATGAAGCGCGCGATGATGGCAGCGGAGGTCGGCGATGAGCAGCGGCGCGAAGACCCCACCACCAATGCCTTGCAGGAGCGGGTGGCCGACATGCTCGGCAAGGAAAGCGCCCTGTTCCTGCCCTCAGCCACCATGTGCAATCTGGCGGCCCTGCGCGTGCACCTGCGTCCAGGCGACAGCTTTATCGCGGAAGCGCGGTGCCACATTATTCGCTGGGAAGCAGGCGGATATGCCGCCGTAGCAGGAGCCTCCCCCATCTTGGTGCCGACAGCAAGAGGCGTATTTACCGCCGATCAAGTAAGGGGAGCAGTCGCGCCGGACGGCCAGAACTTCGCGCCCACGCGTTTGGTGTGCGCCGAAAACACGCACAACGCGGGGGGCGGCACGGTCTGGACGGTGGCGGAAACCAACGAGATGGCGCAGGCGGCGAAAGCATTGGGACTGAGCCTGCACCTGGACGGCGCGCGGCTGCTCAATGCCGCCGCCGCGCTCGGCGTTTCTCCCCAGGCAGTCGCCGCGCCATTTGACAGTGTCACACTCTGCTTGTCTAAAGGATTGGGCTGCCCGATGGGGGCAGTGCTGGCGGGATCGCGCGCGCTGATTGAGCATGCCTGGCGCTCCAAGCAGATGCTGGGCGGCTCGCTTCGCCAGTCGGGTATGATTGCGGCGGCGGGCTTGTATGCGCTGGACTGCAACAGGGAGCGATTGCGTGAAGACCAAGAGAATGCGCGAACGCTGGCACAGGGGCTGGCGGAAATTCCCTGTGTCTCTATCAACCCTGGTTTGGTGCAGAGCAATTTAGTCTTCTTCACGGTGGCTGGCATGAGGGCAGTTGAGGCACGAGAGCGTTTGCTGATGCAGGGCGTGCGCGTGAGCGGCGACGGCGAACGCCTGCGGGCAGTCACCCACCTGGACGTTTCGCGGCGCGACATCACCCTGGCTCTCGCGGCCATGCGCGCGGCATGGGCGGATTAACACAGAAAAAGCGCCCCTGCCGTAGTGGGCAAGGGCGCTTTTTTTGATATGTGCTAATCAGCAATCTCCGCAGGCTGGTCGTAGACGGGCTTCTCCGCATACACGCTGATGCGCCGCGACTGGCGGCTGTGCCCCTCAAACTTGACAAAGCCTTCAATCAGCGAATACAGGGTATGATCGCGGCCCATGCCGACATTGACGCCGGGATCAAACTGCGTGCCGCGCTGGCGGATCAAAATGCTGCCGGGCTTGACAGCCTCGCCCGCGTACTCTTTGACGCCCAGCATCTTGGGGTTGCTGTCGCGTCCGTTGCGCGTCGAACCGACGCCTTTCTTGTGTGCCATCTAGGGTTCTCCTTGGGTTAAGCGGCGGGGGCGATGCTTTCAATGCGCACGCGGGTCAATTGCTGGCGGTGGCCCCAGTGCTTGTGGATATTCTTTTTGGCTTTGTAGGTAAAGCCGTCGATCTTTTTGCCCTTGGTCTGCTCGACGATGGTTGCAGTCACGGCGGCGCCCGCCACGGTCGGCCTGCCCCACTGCGGCGTGTCTACGCCGCCGATATACAGCACTTCGCCCAGGGTGACCGAGTCGCCGGCTTCACCTGCGAACTTGTCTACGGTGAGGATATTCTTTTCTTCCACCCGGTATTGCTTGCCACCGGCACGGACTATCGCGTACATAGGGGGAACACTTCCTTTCGCTCTGAAACAACGGGAAGAATTATAGCACCGAGCAGGGCTGCTTGTCAATGGTTGATGGCAGCTTGTTGTGCGGTTCCTTATTCCTCGGGTTCCATTTCGGGTGGCGCAGAGCCGAGCAGCTTGAGGTCAGCGACTATCTCCGCCAACACGTCTACGGGCGACCGGCTTGTGTCAATCCGACGCACGATGCTGTCCGGGTAGTAGTCAAGGATGGGAGCCGTTTCCGCTTCATACACATACAGCCGGTTCTGGATGACGCTGTCGGAGGCGTCATCCAGCCTGTTCTCGTGCAGGGCGCGGTTCTTGAGGCGGGCATATAAAATCGCTTTGTCTTCGCAATTAAGATAGTACAAACGCTGCACGTCCAGCAGGTCTTCCAGCAAACGGGCCTGCATGACCGTGCGCGGGATGCCATCCAAAATCAGCGTGTCGGCCTGCGGGTCGTAGCGGTGAATTCCGACCAAAGTGTCCATGTGCTCTTTCCAAAGCTGGACTGTGAAGTCATCGGGCACCAGCGACCCGTCGCTGGTGTAGTCCAGAAAGATGCGGCCCAGGGGCGATCCAACCCGCAGGTCGCGAAACATTTCCCCGGTGGAAACGTGCACAAAGCCGGGAATATCGCCCAGGATATGCCCCTGCGTCCCTTTGCCGCTGCCCGGCGCGCCAAACAGCAATATCGTGCGGTATTTCATCCTCTGCTCTTTTTCCACCTTTGGGCCTGCATACTCGCTCAGCCCACGCAACAACAGCGGGGCCAATAGGAAGACCTATCAGCCCCGCTCAGATGGCCTATTGTATCATGCTCTTGCAGTGAAGTCAAGAGCAGGCATTGTGTTGGTTTATTGGCCCGTGGTGCCTGTGTTTGACGCAGGCGGCGCTGTGCTGTCTGTCCCTGCACCGGTGCCGCCGGAAGCATCGGTTCCGCTGCCTGCCCCACTCGGCGCGGGCTGGTCCGCAGCGTCTGCCGGGGGCGCGGAGGCTTTGTCATGGACAACAATAATCTTTGTCTTTGCCGGTGCAGCCGGGCTTGCGGACGATTTCATGCCGCCCGTCGGCACGATCTCTATTTTGTTGATGACAGTGCTCACGCCGGGCGTCTGGCGGGCGGTGGATTCGGCCAGACCCTTCTGCTGCGGGTTTTGCGCCGTGCCGGTCAGGCGGGCTTCGCCCGATGCATTGACCACGGCTGTGACACGAGAGCCGGTCATTTGCGCGTTGTTGTGGATGGCTTTGTTGACGGCATCCGCAACGCCTGTCTGCGACCCGGTTGCCCCGCCCGACCCGGCGTTGGTATTGTTGGTGGACGGCGTGACTTTGGTGCGGGTGACTGTGTTTGTCGTTCCGGGCAGTGTTGTTGTCGTTGCAGCCCCCGGCGCTGCGGGCGGAGGCAGAACAGTCGTGGTGGTGTTGACCTGCGGGGGCGGCGCATCGTCTTGATGCGAGCAGCCGGCGGCCATCAAAGCGGCCATTGCCCCGCCTGCCGTGACAAGCAAAGCGCGTTTTCTGAAGATGGGAAACATGGGGGTTGCACTCCTTTGTTGCCCCGGAGGGCTGTTCCAATCTACCCTTGCTTGGCCGAAAAGAAACTCAGCGGCTGATTAATTGTAATAGGTACCGGGGGTTGTATTTCTTGTCGCAGGCCCCGCAGGACGATGCCCGGCGCAATCGCCGGCACCGGGCCATCCGGCGACCGCAGGCGGGGCAGGCATACACAAAGCGCGCCGCGGGCGCTGCCAGAGGCGCAGACGCATGCCGCTGGATGGCTCCCAGCGCGAAAGCCAGCGTCCAGAATGCCCGCGAGTGGTTGGGGTGGACAATGTGCGCGACTTCGTGCCGGAACGTGTTCACTGTTTCCGGCCAGCCGTGTTCGCAAAACGCCTGATAGCTGACGACAATCCGATGCCGCGCGGGCTGGTAATAGCCGCCGTAGGTTTTGCGCCGCGAGATCACAATCTCCGGCGCGGTCAACCGGCCCGCGAAGTGGACGGCATTGAGCCGCGCGAACTCGGCCTGAAGCTCTCGTTCCAGGCCGTGAATGATGCTCTCTTGGTCGGTCACAGGCCCAGGGTCTCGTAAATCAGCGGCTCTTCGGGCAGTGGCTCCGGGGACAGGGTGAACGCCGCCTGCACTTGGGACGCGGCCGCGCGGGCGGCGCTTTCTTCCGCTGTGTACAGCGTCGCAATGACATTGCCTGCCGCAACTTGGCTGCCGACCGTTTCGCGCAGCACGACGCCTGCCGTCGGGTCGATCCGGTCTTCTTTGGTCGCGCGGCCCGCGCCGAGACGCATCGCCGCCAGCCCGATCTTGTGCGCATCCAGATGGGTCACGAAGCCGCTTTGGGTTGCCTGGACATCCCACTTCACGCGCGGCTGGGGCGGTTTGGCGGCATTGTGCAGCACATCCGGGTCGCCGCCCTGCGCTTCCACAATCTCCAAAAACTTCCGCCATGCCGCCCCGGACTCGATTTGCTTTGACGCCAGGGCCTGTCCCTCGTCCAGCGTGGACGACGCCCCCGCGACCACAAAGCCCGCCCCTGCCAGCGCGCACACCAGGCTGCGCAGGCGCGCTTCGGTCCATGGGTTGTTTTGCAGCAGGCTGACGACTTCGCGCACCTCCACCCGGTTGCCGATGTTGTAGCCCAGCGGGGCATCCATGCCCGACAGCAGGGCGACAACCCGCTGCCCGTGGGCCGCTCCGATCTGGATCATCAAAGCCGCCAGGGCGCGGGCTTCCTCCCTGGTCTTCATAAACGCCCCGCCGCCCACCTTGACATCCAGCACAACCGCCCGGCTGCCGCCCGCGATCTTTTTGCTCATAATGCTTGCCGCGATCAGCGGCAGCGACTCCACCGTGTCGGTCGCATCGCGCAGGGCGTACATCTTAAAGTCGGCAGGCACCAGGCGGTCGGTCTGCGCGCAGATGCACGCGCCGATTTTCTCTACCTGCGCCAGCACTTCGGGAATAGACAACTGGGTTCGCACGCCCGGAATGCTTTCCAGCTTGTCCAGGGTGCCGCCCGTGTGCCCCAGCCCGCGCCCGCTCATCTTCGCGACCGGCACGCCCGCAGATGCCAGGATCGGCACGACCGCCAGCGTGGTTTTGTCCCCCACCCCGCCCGTGCTGTGCTTATCCACGGGCACGCCGGGCAGGTGAGATAAATCCAGCACGTCTCCCGAAGCCACCATCGCCCCGGTCAGGGCAAACGTTTCTTCCTCCGAAAGCCCGCGCCACAAGGCTGCCATCAGCCACGCGCTCATCTGGTAGTCGGGAACAATGCCGTGCGCATAGTTCTGCACCAAAAACTTTATTTCTTCGGCGGTGTGCGCCAGCCCCCGACGTTTTTGCCCGATCAAGTCCACTACTCGCATAGGGCTATTGTAACACACAACAAAAGCAATCTTTCACTTTGGAATTGTTTGAGCGACATCAGCCCTGTTGTTTCCCTTTTGCTGCAGAGGCGTCCCTTCCGCGTTTCCACGGCTGCCCCACGGCGTACCCAGCGTGTACCGACGACGGAAGAGTTTGTTCCGTCGTCGGTACACGCTTGCCACGCGCTCCCCATGCCTTAGCAATGCCGGTGCATGCCTGTCATCGGCCTAGAATGAGTGGTTCCAACAAACTTGAGGCTGCGTGCAGCAGGCCATGTGACAGAGCACAACATTTCCTAGTAAGATTATTGACAATGGGTCTTACACGTGACATAATGCCTACTCAATGCTGTTGTATGTGTTCACGTAAAAGGACTTTGTTATGGCGCGCCTGTCTTATCCACTCTTGTGGCCGCTGTTTGCGCTGCCCCTGCTGCTCGTCGGCGGCTGCGGGACAGGGCATAAGTCGGCAGCAGGCACCGCTCATGCCGTGACTTTGCTCAATGTCTCCTATGACCCAACGCGGGAGTTCTACCGGGACTACAACAAAGCGTTTGCGCAGTATTGGAAGGCGCAGAGCGGCCAGGATGTGACTATCAAGCAGTCGCATGGCGGGTCAGGCAAGCAGGCCCGCAGCGTGATCGACGGCTTGGGGGCCGATGTGGCGACACTGGGCATCGCCTCGGACATCAATGCTATTCAGAAGGCCGGGGACATCAATGCGGGGTGGGAAACAAAGCTGCCCAACAACAGCACGCCGTACACATCCACCGTTGTCTTTCTGGTGCGCCGAGGCAACCCTCAGCATATCAAAGACTGGCCGGATTTGATCCGGCCCGGCATCGCTGTCATCACGCCCAACCCTAAAACGTCCAGCGGCGGGCGCTGGAATTACCTAGCCGCGTGGGGCTATGCCCTGCAGAAGAACGCGGGCAGTCAAGATGCCGCCCGCGCGTATGCCCAGGCTTTGTACAAAAACGTGCCCGTGCTGGACAGCGGCGCGCGCGGTTCCACCAACACCTTTGCCCAGCGCGGCATCGGGGATGTGCTGGTGGGATGGGAGAACGATGCCCTGCTTTCGGTCAATCAGCCCGGCGGCGCGGACAAATATGAGGTCGTTTATCCTTCAATCAGCATCCAGGCGGAGCCGCCCGTGGCTGTTGTTGACAAAGTCGCCGCCCAGCATGGCACGTCTGCTCTTGCCGCTGCTTACCTTCGGTATTTGTACTCGCCTGAGGGGCAGGACATCGCCGCGCGTCATTTCTACCGCCCACGCCTGGCAGATGTGGCCCGCAAGTACACAAAGCAGTTCCCGCCAATCCCAGAGTTCACGGCAGAGACCAAGTTCGGGACATGGAACCAAATCCAAAAGACGCATTTTGATGATGGGGGCATCTTTGACCAGGTCTCGCAGAAGTGATCTTTGACGTGCTCAGCGGCAGGAACAAAAGCGCCTGCCGCCGAGTTGTCACGATGTCGCCGCCGTGTTTTGCCTCGCATTCGCCGAGTTGCCACCTATGAGCCTTGCCCTTGCCCCCCCCCAAACCAAGCGAAAGCCTCGGCGCGTGCTGCCGGGCTTTGGTTTGTCTTTGGGCTTTACGATCTTTTATCTCAGCCTGCTCGTGCTTGTTCCGCTGTCAGCGACGTTCTTCAAGAGCGCGACCTTGAGCCGCCACGCCTTTTGGGTCACGATCTCCAGTCCAGAGGTAGTTGCCGCCTACAAGCTGAGCTTTGGCGCGTCCCTGGGGGCTGCCGCCCTGAACCTTGTCTTTGGCCTGCTGGTCGCCTGGGTTTTGGCCCGCTATCGGTTTCCCGGTCGGCGGCTGGTGGATGGCCTGGTAGACCTGCCGTTTGCCCTGCCGACATCGGTGGCGGGCATTGCGCTGACCACGGTGTATTCGCAGAACGGCTGGATCGGGCACGTTTTGGAGCAGCACGGCATTAAGGTAGCATTCACGCCGCTGGGCGTCCTGGTCGCTCTGACTTTTATCGGCCTGCCGTTTGTCGTGCGCACGGTGCAGCCGGTTTTGGAAGACATTGATGTGGAAATAGAGGAGGCGGCGGCTTCGCTGGGCGCAAGCCGGATGCAGACGTTTTTGCGGGTCATCTTTCCCCTGATCGCCCCGGCGACCGTGACGGGCTTCGCGCTTGCCTTTGCGCGCGCCTTGGGGGAATATGGCTCTGTGGTCTTTATCTCAGGCAATCTGCCGGGGCGCACGGAGATTGTGCCGTATCTGATTATGAGCAAGCTGGACGAGTTCCACTACGCCGATGCGACCGCAATTGCCACTGTGATGCTGGTGGCCTCGTTTGCCCTGCTGTTAATCATTAACGTGCTGCAGGCTTATGCCCGCAGGCGTCAGGGGGGGAGCATCGGGTAATCCGCCCGCTGAAGCAGCCTATGGCACACACACCCACACTTGCGCCGCGCATGTCATCGTCGGCCCGCACACGCGCCTCGGTCGGGGAGCCGCCATGGGTGCGTGTTGTGCTGATTGCCCTTGCCCTGGCGTTTCTGGCTCTGTTTCTCTTAGTCCCATTGGCAAGCGTCTTTGTGGAAGCCTTTCGCGGGGGGCAGATGGCCTATTTCGCGGCCCTGCGCGACCCGGATGTTTTAACCGCCATTCGCCTCACCCTGACCACGGCGCTTGTTGCTGTCCCACTGAATGTCGTGTTCGGCGTGGCGGCGGCGTGGTGCATCGCGAGGTTTGAGTTTCGGGGCAAGAACGTGCTGCTGACGCTGATTGACCTGCCGTTTGCGGTTTCGCCCGTGATTGCCGGGCTGATCTTTGTGCTGCTGTTCGGCGCAAACGGCTGGTTCGGGCCGTGGCTGAGCGCGCACGGCATCAAGGTAATCTTCGCGCTGCCGGGTATTATCCTGGCGACGCTGTTTGTGACGTTTCCCTTTGTCGCCCGCGAGCTGATCCCGCTGATGCAGGCGCAGGGCAGCGACGAAGAGCAGGCGGCGATTACTCTCGGCGCGACCGGCTGGCAGGCGTTCTGGCGCATCACGCTGCCCAATATCCGGTGGGGACTGCTGTACGGCGTGATCTTGACCAATGCCCGCGCGATGGGCGAGTTCGGCGCGGTGAGCGTGGTTTCGGGACATATCGCGGGCGAAACCAGCACGATGCCGCTGCAAATCCAGCAGATTTACGATGACAGCAACTTCGTCGGCGCGTTCGCTGTCGCGTCCCTCTTGATGGCGCTGGCCCTAGTGACCCTAGTGGTCAAAAGCCTGGTGGAATGGCGCACGGGAAAAGAGCAAGCGTGATGAGCATTACCATCCAGAATATCACCAAGACATTCGGCGCATTTGCCGCGCTGGACAATGTCAATTTAGCCGTGGAAACCGGCGAATTGATTGCCCTGCTGGGGCCGTCCGGGTCGGGCAAAACCACGCTGCTGCGCCTGATTGCGGGCCTGGAAACCCCCGACTCAGGCTCCATTTTGTTTGGCGAGACGGACACCACCGACACCAGCGTGCGCGACCGGCAGGTGGGGTTTGTGTTTCAGCATTACGCTCTGTTTCGGCACATGACCATCTTTGAAAACGTCGCATTCGGCCTGCGCGTCCGGCCTCGCCGCAGCCGCCCCTCCAATGCCGCCATCAAAGACACCGTGCTGGAACTCCTGCGCCTGGTGCAATTGGAAGGCCTGGCCCCGCGCTACCCATCCCAGCTCAGCGGCGGGCAGCGGCAGCGGGTCGCGCTGGCCCGCGCCCTCGCCGTGGAGCCACGCGTGCTGCTGCTGGATGAGCCGTTCGGGGCTTTGGATGCCCGCGTGCGTCAGGAGCTGCGCCAGTGGCTGCGCCGCCTGCATGACGAGCTGCATGTCACCAGCGTCTTTGTCACCCACGACCAGGAAGAGGCCCTGGAAGTCGCCGACCGCATTGTGGTGATGAACCGGGGCAAGATAGAACAAGTCGGAACGCCTCAGGAGGTGTATGACCATCCCGCGAACCCGTTTGTGTTCAGTTTCCTGGGCAGCGTCAACCTCTTTCATGGGCGTGACCACCCGGAAGGTCAGTCGCTGGGTCAAACCCCTTCTGTCCCCGACATGCAAAGCGACGCTTTAGGCGCGCAAGTCGGCTACGTCCGCCCGCACGACCTGGACATTGAGCGCACCCGCAACGGAGCGCCGACGGTGGAGGCCGTCGTCCGGCACGTCAGCGCCGTCGGCCCCACCGTGCGCATCGGCCTGGAGCGCAGCGACACGGGCGCGACGCTGAACGCCGAACTGTCCCGTGAGCGCTTCGCCGAACTGGGCCTGAACACGGGCGAAACCGTCCATGTCAAACCCCGCCGCATGGCCGTGTACCCCGAAGACGAAGCCACGCAGGCCGAAGACTACTCCATCTAGCGCCTGTGTTTGGCACGCGCGGTCTCAGCCAAGCCCGCCCGCAGTGGGAATGTTCTGCGCGGTCAGCCAGCGTCCGTCGTCGCTGCACAAAAAGGCGACCACGTCTGCAATATCCTCCGGCTGCCCAATGCGGACCAATGGCGTCATCTTGACAAACATCTCTCGCATTTCCGGCGTCAGCGCTTCTTGCAATCGCTCCGTTTCCACAGTGCCGGGCAGGACGCTGTTGACGGTGATATTGCGGCCCCCAAGCTCCGCCGCCCAGACGCGCGTGAAGGCTTCCACCGCCGCTTTTGTTCCCGCATACATAGACCGGTTCGGGGCCGTGAGGCGCGAGGCAAGGCTGGAAACATTGACAATGCGCCCGCCATCACGCATGAGGTTGACGGCTTCCTGGGTGGCGAAAAACAGCCCGCGCGTGTTCAAGTTGAAGACGCGGTCGTACTCGTCAGGGTCTACCATCCCCAAGGGCTGCGGCGGCGAGGTGGCAGTGCCCGCGCTGTTGACCAGTAGGTCTATCTTTGGGTAGTGGCTTGCCACTTCCGCAAAGAAACGCTGCACCTGCGCGAGGTCAGCGATGTCGGCTTGCAGGGCGCGGGCACGGCCCCCATCCTGCGTAATCGTGGCAACGCACTCGTCAGCAGCCTGCGCATTCCCCTGATAGTTGACAACCACTTCCGCCCCATCACGCGCAAGCCGCAATGCAATGCCCCGCCCGATACCCCGGCTCGCGCCGGTCACGACAGCAATTTTGCCTGTCAATCGCATGGCTTATTCTCCTCAAATACGACAAAGCATGGTGTTGCCTGCGGGCCTGCAAACGCTTCAATCTACGCTGCGCGTTTGCAGGCCGCACCGGGTTGGCGACTGAACTCACTGGAAGAGGCTTCTCCTAAGTACCGCTTATTCCCCCAGCCGCGCTTTTGCCATCGCATCGTTGAAGTTCTTGAAGAACGTGTCATAGTCCCCGCTGCGCTCGGCGAAGCGTTGCGCCTTGACCCGCTCCACGCAAATCTCCGTCGCTTCCGGCTGCGTTGTTATGATCTGCATGACCTCCGCGATGTAGTCGCTGAGCGGCATGGCAGTGGGGTCATTCGCCTGACGCTCTCCCAGCAGCTCGGTTTGCACATACGGCGGAACGAGTTCCAAGACTTCCACAGACGTGTCTTTCATCTGATAGCGCAAGGATTGCGTGTACGAATGAATGGCCGCTTTAGTTGCGCAATACGTGGGCGTCATGGCGAGCGGGACGAATGCCAGCCCGGAGGTGACGTTCATAACTGTAGCATTGGGCTGCTTCTCAAGCATTGGCAGCAGGGCAGCTGTCAGCCGGAGCGGGCCGAGCAGGTTGGTGGCAATCGTTTCTTCCATGTCGGCCAACGGCTCTTTTTGCTCCCGCAGGCGCTCATTGCGCATGATGCCCGCCATGTTAATCAGCACGTTGAGCTGCGGGTACGCTTCGGCGACCTGCGCGGCGAACGTGCGAATGCTTTCGGCGTCTGCAATGTCCAGCGTCAGCGACTTCATGCCGGGGTTGGCGTCTGTTGCCGCGTCCAGGGTCTTCTGGCGGCGCCCGGCGATAACAACCTGGTTGCCTAGCGCGTGAAAAGCTTCCGCAAGGCCGCGTCCGATGCCGGAGCCGCCGCCCGTAATGAGGATTGTGTTGTCTGTCGTTTTCATGGTATTTGTGTCTCCTGTGATTGGTTTGAGTGTTTAGATCGGGTTAGCCTTCGGCCTGCTCATCTTCGCCATCTGGCCGAACATGAACTGCGGGGCGATCCGGCTCATCGCCTTCAAGACGTTGCTGAGGCCGGGGCGGATTTCGAGCCTGCCCGCCTCGATGCCGGCGATAGCCTTCCGGGCGAGGACGCCCACGTCCATCCCCTTCTGGCCCTTCATTTCTTCCGCAAACTCGCCGCGAAACAGCGGCGTCTCGACGCCGGGCGGGGCCAGCTCGATTACCGTGACGCCGGTTCCGGCGAGCTGCGCCCGCAGGGACTGCGAGAAGGAGTGGATTGCGGCCTTGGTCGCGCAATAGACCGGCGACAGTGGGAGCGGGATGAAGGCGAGGCCCGACGACACGTTGACGATGAGCGAGTCCGGGCGGGTTTTGAGGTGCGGCAGGAACTTCTGGACCATCCGCACCGGTCCGCTCAGGTTAGTCTCGATCTCGCGTGTCACGTCCTTCAGGTCGCGGCCCTGATTGAGATTCAGGTTCCGCATGATGCCAGCGTTGTTGACGAGCACGTCGAGGGCGGGGAAGTCCCGGAGTACCTGGTCATGCAACGCCGCAACGGCCTCGGGATCGCTGACGTCGCTTTGATAGATATGAACGCCGGGCAACGCCCGCCGGGTCGCGTCGAGCTTTTCCGGGTCGCGTCCGGTCACGAGGACCGTGTTGCCGCGCGAGAGCAACTGCTTCGCCAGCTCCAGCCCGATGCCGCTGGTTCCCCCAGTAATCAGGATGGTTTTACTCTTCAGTTTCATAGGATGCTCCTTGCGTGTTGTGACAGGGCCGCGCTTTTGCCGTGAGGCCGCACAGGATCAGCGCCCACACTTCCTCAAAATTGGCGTCTATGTCCGGGTCGCTCCACTCGGAGGCGTGGGCCGGGTGATGAAAGCGCGCTGTAGCCGCCAGCACTGCCCGGCCTGTCGCGGCGGGATCGTGGGAATGGAACTCGCCGCTCTTGACGCCATCGCTGATAATCTGCGTGGTTTGGCTCGCCAGGTGCTTCACATGCTCCCCGACCACTTCGCGCGCGTCTGCGGCCAGCCCGCAGTAGGCGGCGAACATCTCCGGGTCATCCGAGGCCCGGCTGCGCTTGGCATGGCTCAGCGTCAGCAGCCAGCGATGCAGGCGCGGCGCGGCAGGGCCACCCTCGTCGACAATCGCCTGAAGCGATTCGGTGAACCGATCCATCCAGATTTGGACGACCGTGTCGCGCAGGGCGGCTTTGTTGGGAAAATGCTTGTAGACGCTGGCATGGCTGACCCCCAATGCACGGGCGACATCCACGACTGTGGCCTTGGCGGGGCCGTAGCGGCGCAGGACTTCCTCCGCCGCCGCCAGCACCCGCTCCGATGTCAAGGGCGTGTCGCTCATCTCGCCCCCGCCCCGGCGCGCGGGCGCTCGCTGTCCAGCGTCGTCATAGAATGGGCATCGTAGCGGTCACCTGCCGCCGCGTCCATTGGGATCGCCTGCTCAATCTGCGCCAGTTCAGACGCTGTCAAAGTAATCTCTATGGCCCTCAGCGATTCGGCCAAACGGTCACGACGCCTTGCGCCGACCAGGGGAACAATGTCCGCGCCGCGCCCCAGCACCCAGGCAATGGCAATCTGCGCCACTGTCACCCCTTTGGCCTCGGCGACAGTGCGCAGGGCGTCCACCAACGCCAGGTTGTGATCCAGGTTTTCCCCCGAAAAACGCGGGCTGCGGGTGCGGAAGTCGCCGGGCGTGGCGGCATTCTCTTTGGCGTAGTGACCGCTAATCAAACCCCGCGACAGCACGCCATAAGCGGTAATTCCAATGCCCAGCTCGCGGCATGTTGGCAGGATTTCCGCTTCCATGCTGCGCGAAACCAGCGAGTATTCAATCTGCAAATCGGCAACCGGATGCACCGCCTGCGCCCGACGCAAAGTCTCCGCGCCCACTTCGGACAGGCCGATATAGCGCACATAGCCTGCGTCTACCATCTCCTTTAGGACGCCCATGGTTTCTTCAATCGGCACTTTGGGGTCAAGCCGGGCGGGGCGGTAGATGTCCACATAGTCCGTCCCCAGCCGTTTGAGCGTGTAGGCCAGTGAGTTCTTCACCCCGGCAGGGCTGGCGTCAAAGCCGATAAAGCCGCCCATCGGGTCGCGCAGGGCGCCGAACTTGACACTGAGCACGACCTGTCCGCGATTGCGCCCCCGGAGTGCCTCGCGAATGAGCAGTTCATTGTGCCCCGAACCGTAGAAGTCGCCGGTATCCAGCAGCGTCATTCCGGCCTCCAGGGCGGCGTGAATGGTGGCAATGCTTTCGGTTTCATCGGCGGGGCCATAAAAGTCGGACATGCCCATGCAGCCCAGTCCAATCTCCGAAACCTGCGGCCCGTGAGAGCCAAGCGTGCGCGTGTTCATAGTTTTGCCTTCTCCTGTGCAAATGATGACAAAGTATAGCACATAGAGTAACAAAATACAATTTTTGTTACTTAAATTTTGTTGATGCGTGTTTGGGACGGGAAAACGCGCGTGAGGCCTCGGCATTGCGCAGGGCCTGCATCAGCATTGCTTGGGCGTTGCAGCGGCGCACCGACGACGGAACAAATCCGTCCGTCGTTGGTACGCCCTCAATCAGCCGTAGAAACGCCCTTGCAAGGAGCAGGGAACGACAGGGGAAGGCGAGGGCAGAGGCCGGGCGCTTGAGGGGAATGCAAACAGCCCCGCATTCCAAGACGGGGCTTTCTTGTTTAGGCTGCCGCGCCGTTTACGCGCAGGGCCTGGCCGGTGATAAATGACGCCAGGTCGCTGCACAGGAACAGCACGGTTTTGGCAACGTCGTCGGGGATACCGACGCGGCGCAGGGCATTATGTTCTACGGCGCGGGGCTGGTGCGCCTCGGTGATGGGGCTAGGGCCGAAACTGTTGTCCGTGCCGCCGGGCGAGACGACATTGGCGCGGATGCCCTGCGGGCCGATGTCCTGGGCCAGGTCCTGCATGAACATGATGAGGCCCGCTTTGGTCGCGCCATACGTGGCAAAGCCGCCGGACATGGGGTCGTGGCCCGCGCCGCTGGCGATGGCGACAATGCTCCCCCCGCACGGCATGGCGGGCAGAACAGCCTGGGTCAACAAGAACGGCCCGGTGAGGTTGACATCAAAGGCGCGCTGCCACATCGGCAGGCTGATGTCGGCGATCAATGCCCCACCCTGCTGGGCAGCGTTCAGCACCAAGATGTCCAGCGTCTTGCCGAAGTCGGACAAGACGTGTTCAGCAAGCAGTTTAATCTGGGCGGGGTCGCCGGCATCGGCCTGGTAGTTGCGGTGCTCGCCGGTGCCGTAGGAGTTACGCTCGTGCAATGAGTCATGGGCTGTGGCTTCATCAGTGCGGTAGACGGCACTTGTGCTGGCTCCGGCTTCGGCCAGGCGGCGGGTGATGGCGCGTCCGATGCCGCGCGTGCCGCCGGTGACAAGGGCGCTTTTGCCGGTGAGGTCAATGGTAATCATGGGGTATGTTACCCAATGCGAGGGCGAACAGTGCAAAAATAATGGGCGGCTGCCGTGTGGCGGCCGCCCATTTATCAGTTGTTATTACTTGGTGAACGTGGTGGTGAACTCATCGTACAGGGCGCGCGGCACGAGTTTCCATTGCTTGACGGCGTCTTCAATGGGGACGGCGACAATCTCGGTGCCCTGCTGCGCCACCATCTTGCCAAACTCGCCGGCATGGACTAGTTCTGCGGCTTTGATGCCGACACGGGTTCCGAGGATGCGGTCAAACAACGTCGGCGCTCCGCCGCGCACCGTATGGCCCAGAACGACATCGCGGGTGGGAATGCCGGTGCGCTTTTCTATTTCTTTGGCAATGGCGGGGCCGATGCCGACATCGCCGAGCTGATGGTGGCCGAAGGCGTCTAGCTGCGCGTCTTCCGCCTTTTGCGCACCGGCGATTTCTACGCCTTCGCTGACGGCGACGAGGCCGTAGGTCTTGCCGCGCGCGTACATGGCCTGCAAGTGGGCGCAGAGGGCATCCATGTCGGCGGGGACTTCGGGGATCATAATGTAGTCCGCGCCGCCGCCAACGCCTGCCCACAACGCTGTCCAGCCGGCATGGCGTCCCATGATTTCCACGACAATCATGCGGTCGTGGGAGCGGGCCGTATCGCGCAGGCGGTCCAGGGCTTCCAAAGCAACCGAGGCGGCGGAGTCGAAGCCGAACGTGTAGTCGGTCTTGTCCAGGTCGTTGTCCATTGTTTTGGGGACGCCGACGGTTTTGACGCCGTGCTGGGTGTAGAGCTTGGAGGCGACGCCCAATGTGTCTTCCCCGCCCAGGGCGATAAGGGCGTCCAACTCAAACTTCTTGATGTTGGCGAGCACGGCTTGAAGCTGGGCTTCTTTGCCGGGGGCGAAGGGGTTGGTGCGGGACGAGCGCAGGATGGTGCCGCCCTGGTCAATAATGCCTTCCACGCGCTCCAGGGTGAGGGGTTCGGTGTTGCCTTCCACCAGTCCTTTCCAGCCCTGCGTGAAGCCGATGACTTCGTCGTTGTAGTCTAAGCAGCGTAGCACTGCGCCGCGAATGGCGGGGTTGAGGCCGGGGCAGTCGCCGCCGCCGGTCAGCATTCCAATTTTCATTGTGTGGGTGTGTCTCCTGAAAGAGTAGTGGAAGTGGTACGGAGACGCTAGTTTACCCGATATGGCGTAGGAGTACCTCCCTGCTTGCGTGGGAATACCCCCCTCCTTGCACTGCGTGCAGGTTCCTCCCTTGTGAACGGGAAGAAAAAGCAGTTGTGGCGTTAGGAGGCGTGATAAACCCTCGCAGTCTCATCAACCTTGAGAGGAATACGCTCACGAATGCACCAAGAGAATAACTGCATATGAAGCGCATTCCAATAAGGCATTGCCCAGAGAGGAGCCACCTTTGCCCACTGCTCAGATGTCGGCAGGTAGACTGTCACAACACCCATTGGCATCTCTAGGCTAAATGAACCTTGTGAGCAAGAGCAGATAAGCTCCTCTTTCCATTTGGGTTGAAATACAAACTCCATAGTGTTTGACGCACGTGGGAAGGAAATGCAGGCGGGGGCAATGTGGGGATTGAAACAGTGTGGTTAGTCCGATGCCTGGTGTACCTCAGCGTACAGGCGCAAGGCCGCCCGCATCTGCACTTGGTAGTCTTGGCCCTGCGACTGGAACCAGGCCAGTGTCTCTTTATCTATCGCGATTTCCACCATCACGGGTGCGTCTGGCGGAAACAGGCTTGGCTTGAGGGCCGCAGGCAAGCGCCACTCAGACCGGGCGAACTCACCCTCGGTCAGCGGCGGGATGTCGGAGGTGTCAATCTCGGCATCGGACAGGGCATCAAGGCGTTCCCAATCTGTCCTTGAATGGGTGCGTGGCTGAGTGCCGAGGGCTTGCATGTCGGGTGTTTTATCCAAAGAGTTGTTTGAGGAATTGCTCATATTGCTTTTGTTCATGGGTGAGTGCCTTCCGTATGGAAATCACGCGCGCGATGTCTTCTTGGGGTTCTGTAAAGGCGACTACGACGCCACGGTTATTAAGAATGCCGAAGCCAATGGAGCGATCTTCACCATAATCATAGCACGTATCGGGGATGACACGCATGGGCGCAGAGAAGATAAGGGCGGCATCGAAAAAGTCAATGCCGTGTTTTGCGATGTTGCTTTCGTTTTTGTGCTCATCCCATTCAAACAGCATAAGTGGTTCTCTGAGTCGTGCAGAGTGCGTGCTTGATTATGGCGCGTGCAGACAAGGAACGCAAGCAGTGCCTGCTCACAGCAAAACAGGGCGCATTGGAGTGCGCCCTGCGGGGGAGTGTTGGTGGATGCTGGGTGAACTACGGGGTTATATCTTGGGGACGACGAGGCCGTAGTTGCCGTCTTTGCGTCGGTAGACGACTTGGGTTTGGTGGGTGTCCATGTCGGCGTAGACGTACCAATCGTGGTCAATGAGTTCAAGCATTTGGCAGGCATCGTCAATGCTCATCGGCTTCATGGTGACGGCTTTGGAGCGGACGACGCGCGGCGTGGTGTCAACATCGTCCTCGCTGCCTGCGGCTAAGATGCCGTCCATGCCGACATCGTTGCTTGCAGCAACATTCTTGCGCAGGCTTTCCTGGTGGATGCGCTGGTGGGTGTGCTTGGCCTTGAACTTCTTGACGCGCTGTTCCAGCTTGTCCACCACGCGATCCAGTGACGCGTACATATCGGTGGTGCTTTCCTCGCCGCGCAGCAGCAGGCCATCGCCCTCTAACGTGACTTCGACGCGGTGCTGGCCTTTCTCCACGCTTTCAATCACGGTGGCGTTGCGGATGTTGCTGAAATATAGCTCCAGCTTCTGCAAGCGCTGCTCGGCATGCTGGCGCAGACCCTCGGTGACCTGCAAGTGTTTGCCTTTGACAGTGACGGCGATTGCCATGTGTGTGGTGCTCCCTTCTCCTCAGCCGCTTCAATGTGCGGCATTGTCCCGAAACCTAGAATGCGATGTGCAGGGAAGCAACGGCGTGGGCCGCCATGCCTACGCCTGCGCCGAGTGCGCCTAAGCCTTCATGGGTTGTTGCTTTTATACCCACGCGCGCGGCCTCTATCCCCAGCGCCTGCGCGATTACAGCGCGCATTTGCGGCACATACGGGGCAATCTTGGGCGCTTCGGCGATTAACGTCATGTCTACATTGACGATGGCAAGTCCTGCCTGCCCCACACGGGCACGCACGTCCTGAAGCAGCTTGATGCTGTCGATGTTGGAATAAGCAGGGTCTGTGTTGGGATAAAGGCTGCCGATGTCGGGCAGGCCCGCCGCGCCGAGCAGAGCATCGCACAACGCGTGCAGCAGGACGTCGGCGTCAGAGTGTCCGTCCAAGCCGCGGCCCTGCGGGTCGAGGACAAGAACGCCGCCCAGCATGAGCCGCTTGCCCAGCACCAGCCGGTGGATGTCATAGCCGAAGCCAACCCGTGTTTCGCCAGTCATTGTGCCCTGCCGTGTACTGAGAATTGCTTCCGCCAAACGCTGGTCTTCTGCCCGCGTGACTTTGATATTGTCCGTGCTGCCCAGCACGAGGTGTACGGGTTCACCCAGGTGCTGCACCAATGACGCTTCATCCGTACCCGTGAAGTCATCCGTACGCGCGGCGACATGGGCATTGAGCAGCACTTGATAGGGGAACGCCTGCGGGGTCTGCACCGCCCACAGCCCATCGCGGCTCACATCGCCTGTGACAAGGCGAGAGGCAGAGGCTGGAGACGCTAAGTTTATGCTTTTGAGGGTATCGGAGACAGGCAGGGCGGCGACGGCGCTGCCATAAGTATTGACCCCGTCAATGCAGCGATTAATGACAGCGGCAGTTATTAAAGGACGCGCACCGTCATGCACCAGCACAACATCGTCCGGGGCAGCGCCCAGGGCAAACAAGCCGATGCCGACGCTTTCATGCCGCGTTGCGCCGCCGGCAACAACCGCCATCACTTTGTCCAGGCCCGTGAGTATTTCTTGGCAGCGCCTCACGTCAGCAGCCCCAGTGACAATGACAACGCCATCAATACGCGCCTGCTCGGCAAAAGCATGGACCGTGTGGCGCAGGAGCGGCTGCCCGGCCAGAGGCGCAAAGACTTTGTTGTCGCCGCTAGTGCTGAATCTTGCGCCGCGGCCCGCTGCGGGGATAAGCGCGTAGGTTGCGGTCACTGTGCTCGTCTTCCTCGTCGTCGTCTTCCCGAATGGCGGCAAAGATCATCTTCCCGGCGGCAGTCTGCAAAACACTCATGGTGACAACTTCCAGCGTCTCGCCAATGTGCCTGCGCCCGCCTTCAACGACAATCATCGTGCCGTCTTCTAGGTAGGCGACGCCCTGGTTAATCTCTTTGCCTTCTTTGATAATCTGCACGGTCATCTCTTCACCCGGCAGCACGACCGGCTTGACTGCATTCGCCAGCTCGTTGATATTGAGCACGCGCACGCCCTGAAGCTCGGCGACTTTGTTGAGGTTGTAGTCGTTGGTGACGATGAAGCCGTCCAGCGTCTTCGCCAGCTTCACCAGTTTGGCGTCCACTTCATCCCGGTCGTTCGGATCGGCGCTATCGTAGGTGCGCACGGACAACGGCAGTTCGGCGCGCATTTGGTTGAGAATATCTAATCCACGGCGTCCGCGCGCCCGCTTCAGCCCGTCGGCGGAGTCGGCGATATGTTGCAATTCATCCAGCACAAAGCCCGGCACGTAGATCGGCCCTTCCAAAAAGCCCGTCCGGCAGATGTCTGCCACTCGGCCATCAATAATGACGTTGGTATCCAAAATCTTGCAGCGTTCGGGCGGGCCGGCAGGCTCCGCGTCTTTGCCGGCGGCTGCCAGCGAAGACGGCAGGCTCAGGCGGATTTCATCCTTCATGCTGGTCATCGCCACAACGCCCAGGTACACAAACGCCACGCAGATCAACACGGTCAGCATAATGCCTATCGATGCAAAGCGGAGCAGGATTGGGGACAGCAAAAAGGTCAGCAGGAGGCCCAGTGCAATGCCCAGAAACGTCGCGATCTTCTCGTTCGGGTCCATGACCTTGAGACGCTCACCGGTCTGCACCAATTTGTTGAAAGCGGCCAGCGCAATAAGGTACGTCGTGAGTGCCCCCGCCGCGACAAAGCCCACCAGTCCGGCCACTTCCGCCGTGCCCGTGCCAAATGCGTCCTGGTAGAGCGGGACGTGCCGAACCATCCACAGCCCGAACTGCAAGGCCAAATAGCCGCCCAGCACCAGCATCGGCAGCAGAAACAGGATGCGCCAAACATTCAGTGCCGTGGAGCGGCCATCCTCGGCAGGCGTATTGTAAACGGAAGTCTCCGTGTGGGGAATCACGCGCTCGGCGGGGGGCAGCTCTTGTCTTGGTTGCTCCAAATCGTCACCTCCTTTCGGGAGATACTGCATTGCACAAGGTACTTGTTAGCAAAACGCCCGAAGCCCATGCGTGTTTTTTGTGTGCAGGGTTCGGGCGCTGAGGCTGTCGTGAGAACCGTCATGGGGACTTCTCTGTCCACCTGGGTCATGCTCAAACAAAAATGCGTCTTAGCTGCGTCCCGCACGCACGCGCGTTTCCGCATGGGCAATGGCCGTCTGCGCTTCGCGCTGCTGCGGCGACCCGGCTTCGGCTTCAGCCAGCATGCGCCGGGCGGCTTCCAGGTCTGCCTCGGCGCGGGTGACATCGATCTCGTCAGCCCGCTCTGCGCTGTCAGCGATGATAGTGGTGTGCCCGGCTTCCCCACCGGCCACTTCCATGAAGCCGCCCGAAATCACGATATGGGCCGTTGTTCGGCCATCCGCCAGGGTGACTTTGACTTCGCCGGGCTTCAGCGATGTCATCAAGGGCGCATGGTTTGCCAGAATACCCAGCTCGCCATCGCTGCCCGGCGCGATTGTCTGGGTCACTTCTTCGCTGAGCATGATGCGTTCGGGCGTGACCACATCCAGGGTGTACGAGTTTGCCATTGAGGTTTACCCGCCCATCGCTTTGGCTTTTTCCACAGCCTGCTCGATCACGCCGCAGTTCAGGAACGCCTGCTCAGGCAGGTCGTCGTGTTCGCCGTCCAGGATGGACTTGAATGATCGTACTGTGTCTTCGCGGCGCACGTATTCGCCCGACAGGCCGGTGAACTGCGCCGCCACAAAGAACGGCTGGCCCAGGAAGTTGCGGATCTTGCGGGCGCGGGCGACAATCAGTTTGTCTTCGTCGGACAGTTCGTCAATGCCGAGGATGGCGATAATGTCCTGCAATTCTTTGTAGCGCTGCAGGATTTGCTGGACGCCTCGGGCCACATCGTAATGCTCCTGCCCGACAATGGCCGGGTCTAGAATGCGCGATGTGGACACCAGGGGGTCGACTGCGGGGAAGATGCCGATTGCGGCAAGGCTCCGCTCCAGGTACGTGGTGGAGTCTAGGAACGCAAAGGTCGTGGCGGGAGCGGGGTCGGTGGGGTCGTCGGCGGGCACATAGATGGCCTGAATGCTCGTGACCGAGCCGGTCTTGGTGCTGGTGATGCGTTCCTGCAAAGCCCCCATCTCGGTCGCCAATGTTGGCTGGTAGCCGACCGCGCTGGGCATACGGCCAAGCAAAGCCGACACTTCCGAGCCGGCCTGCACAAACCGGAAGATATTGTCAATGAACAGCAGCACGTCCTGGCCCTGCTCGTCCCGGAAGTACTCGGCCATTGTCAGGCCGGACAAGGCGACCCGCAGGCGCGCGCCGGGCGGCTCGTTCATCTGCCCGAACACCATCGCGGTCTTGTCCAGCACGACCGCTTTGTTGCCTTCGGCATCGGTGTACTCGGCTTCGCCCATTTCCAGCCACAGGTCGTTGCCTTCGCGCGTCCGCTCGCCGACGCCTGCAAACACCGACACGCCGCCGTGCTCGGTCGCGATGTTGCGGATCAGCTCCTGCATGGTGACTGTTTTGCCCACGCCCGCGCCGCCGAACAGCCCGATCTTGCCGCCTTTGGGATACGGGCACAGCAGGTCGATGACTTTGATGCCCGTTTCCAGCACTTCCACGGTGGACGCTTGGTCTTCCAGGGTCGGGGCCGACCGGTGGATCGGGTAGCGCTGCTTGACGCCAGGATCGCCTTTTTTGTCAATCGGCTCGCCCAGCAGGTTGAACACGCGCCCCAGTGTTTCCACGCCCACGGGCACGGAAATGGCCGCACCTGTGTCGGTAACATCCATGCCGCGCATCAGGCCGTCGGTCGTGGACATGGCGATGCAGCGCACGACATCGTTGCCCAGGTGCTGCGACACTTCCACCGTGACCGAGATGTGGCGCTCCGGGTCGCTGATCTTCAGTGCATTCAAGATATTGGGCAGGTCGCCCGGCGCAAAATGCGCATCCAGCACAGGCCCCTGCACCTGCACGATTTTACCAACGCCCATAGTTGTTCGCTTGCTCCTTTGCCCTGCTGAGTTTCACCCGTTGGAATCCAGCGCTCTGCCTTGTTCATCATGCCACAAAATCGGAGTGAGTATACCTAAGAGAGTGCGTGGGCGTCAAGCCGAAGAGGATGCATTGGCTTCTTCCACATGGCGTTTCCCGCACCGCAGCATCTTAAGCACGACGGCTCAGGCGGAGCGCCAATCCCCGCCCGCCATGAGATTGGCAACAGACAAATCCTCATCTATCTCCGGCCAGTGCAGGCTGATACCGCCCCCGCCAATCTCTACATTGGCCCGCTGCTCCGGTGTCGCGGACGCCAAAATCGGGAACCACAGCAAAGGCACACTTATGGCGCGCCCATCGGTAAGGAACACCTGCATGGATGCGTCAGTGAACTCCACCGACCGAGCAAGAGCCGTAGTCGGCACGTAAGCATGGCCCTGCTTCCGTCTGTCATCTGTCAAAGTGTCCATTCTAAGCCTCCACAAACCGCGCCTGATGCGCTTTCGCCAACTGTTCTATTTCGTTCAATTCATGTGCGCGAAGCCGTGATTTGCGGCTAATCGCACAGGTTCAAGCCAAAACTTTGCTTCGTCCTCGCCTGCCTTGATGTGAATATGGGCGGGTTCTTTGTTTTCGTTGCTGAAGAAAAAGAAGCGGTATCGCCCAATTTGCATGACTGTCGGCATATTGCTCTAGCCTGTGTACGCTGCGTCGTCAATATCACTTGCCCACGCTCCAATTAAGCCCTGCTCCCGCCAGCGCGCCACCACATCGGCAGCCGTTTGTACATGCGGCTGCACCTGCCCCGCTCTCAGGTCGCGCCGAATATCTGCCCGAAGTTCCGTCGCTTCTTCATCCGTCAGGGTGTCCGGGGCTTCGGCCAGCGCATCCGCAAGCAGGGCGTCGGCGAGGGCGTCGGCGTTTTGCCCTTCGCGCTCGGCACGCTCGCGCAGGCGTGTCTCTGTTTCCGGCGTAAGAATAATAGCCATCGGCGTTTCCTCCTGATCAGTGGATTGTACCACTGCATCAACTATTTGCGCGTGGCGCCGAACGCCAGAGACGCCAGCGACGCGAACAAAAGACCGATACGCCCCGCATGACGGCGATCCCAAAGCGCGCGGTCTGCTTTCCAGTCCGGCGGCAGCATTGCCAAATCCCAGCTCGCTACGCGGGTGTTGATGGGCACCAACCGTAGAATAGTGAACACAAGCGATGCCAGCATCAGGGCGGCGGACGCGGCCAGCGCGGGCCTGCCGGGGTGTCCTGCCTTTTTGCGCCAGGCAGACACAGTCAATGCAGTCAGCGTAGCGGCATACCAGGGCGGCCCGGCTTTGCCGTAACGCCGCGCCAGGCTTTGCGCGCCCGCCGCGTGCTGGTCGTCCGGCAGGCGCGTCAAAGCCGGATGCACAAAAGCGCCGACCGCAAGTTCATTCCCTGTCAGCGTGCCGAGTAGGAGGAGGGCGAGAATGTCCATGAAGTAACCTTTCATTGTTGTTTGTGAGGAAGTATCCCGTCTCAATCTGTCAATGGGAAATTGAGGTTTGTTGCAGCGGCGTACTTTGGGCGTCGCTCTGACCC
>JAABUQ010003152.1_pt1 | contig 30915 bp, 31 predicted proteins | sample 5560001 | NCBI WGS metagenome assembly JAABUQ01 (sample SAMN10711888, study PRJNA513371) | rock metagenome | isolation source: Antarctica rocks | place: Antarctica: Victoria Land, Finger Mt nord | collected 2015-12-18 | reverse complement strand
TCGTGCCTCCGAGCCCGACCGCTCCGGCATCGCCCAAACCCTAAATCCCCATACCGACCACCATCGGCCCGCGGGTTCGTCCTTCGGAGACTTTCGTACGCCAAGCGGCGTCCGAAACTCATCACGGAAGCGGACAGTCCGCTCCCGGCCAGTACAGGCCAGCTCCGACAGCCGCCGCACGCCGCTAGGGTGGCGGGATCAGCTTGAAGCGGTAGCCGGCCTTTCTCGCCAGCCGCTCGGTTTCCTCGATGAAGGCGGAGAGGGCCATGGATGTGGGCACCAGCGTTCTCTGGCCATCGGGCAGCGCGCCGGCTGCCACGAGGCCCATCCGCAACAGGATCTGGAAGAACCGTGGGCTGTAGGTGCCCTTCTGCAGATACACCTGGCCTTTCCAGCGTGGTCCGGCCCTGGCCACGCGATAGCGGGGGTCCGGCCCGGTCCCGACCGCCAGGAACAACCCTGTCTCCCGCGCCAGGTCGAGGGTCGCCGTCCTGGTCGCGCGATCGTATTCGGAACGCGGCAGGGCGGCCTCGATCAGGTCGGCAGCCCGGCGCGGGATCTCCGCCCATTGCAGCGCGCGCGGCTGCGGCGCCGGCATCTCTGCCGGGCCAGCCTCGGCGTCCTTGAGGCCGTCCTGGTAGGCGCGCTCCAGCGCGCGAGCGATCGAGCCGCTGGTGTCGACCGCCAAGCGCAGGTGCCTCGCCTCGCGGTCGCGCATGAGGATGTCCCGCGCGACCGCCCTGAACCGGCCCAGCCGGAGAGACTTGGGGGAGGGCGTCATGCTGGCTGGAGAGCAGAAGCAGGAGGTTGCATGGCGTCGGCAGCTTTCGTCGGGTCAGGTGGCCTCGGCCCGCCATGCACGCCCGCTCGGCCGGGCAGCCAGGGATCTCGTTCGTCCCGGATGCCCAGCCCATGCGGAGCAGCGTCCCCGGCGGCTGCAGCGCCACGGACAGTGCTGCCCACCGATGGCTCAGTGCTGCCCCTGGATGACCGAGCGCAGCCGTTGCAGCAAGGTCGGCCGCGAACCCGGAGGCGGCTCGGTGCGCATCGCCGCTTCGTCCGATGGAGCAAGGTCGTATCCGGGCCAGCTTGTGAAAAGGTGCGGGAACAACCGTTTCGCCTCGTCGCCGCGGGCCAGCATGACCTCGGCTGCCGCGCCCGCGTAGGCTTCGACCTCCCGAGGGAAGCTGCGGCCGTGGTGGAACGCCTCGTGGTGGGCCAGCTCGTGCAGCAGCAGCTCGAAGCTGCCGCGTTCGAACGGCCTGTCCCAGAACCCCTCGAACGCCAGGCTGAGCGTCAGGGTGCCGCCCAGCGACCAGGTCGCGGCGATGGTCTCCAGATAGGCCACCTTGACCGGGACCGCCCGGAACTGACGGTAGCGGCACTCGACCACGGCCTCGCCGAACCATTGTGCGAAGTCCATGCGGGCAAGCACCGCTTCCAGGCCGAACCGCATGATCGCCCTGGTCGCTTCCGGCGCGTCCGGCAGGTCTGCCGCGAGGTCGAGGGCCACGACGTCGTCCCGGCCGAGGCTGGCGTCCGTCGCCAGCTCGGCCCGGCGCTCCATGGCCTGCTTGGCGACCACAGCAGCCGTGGGAACCTGCTGCTGCAGCAGCTTGCGGAAGCCGCCCGTCATGTGCGCGCTGTGCACGACGGTGCTGCCCAACTCCTCCGCGTCGGCGTTGTGGTCGAACTTGCCGGTGACAGGCACCGCCCGCACCACGCCCTCGCCGAACGCCTTGGCCACGACCGCCTTCTGCACCTCGTCGTCGGCGGTCTGCGCCGCCTCGCCGACCCAGGCTGCCAGGGCGCGTTCAGTCGTCATCTCCGGCAGCAGGGGGGGGAGGCAGGCCTTGTGCAGCCGGGCCGGGTAGCCCGACATCACGGCATCGCGGTTGGGGTTCATCGGGCACCGCTGCTGGACGTCGCAGTGGTAGGGCTCGCTCCATTCCACCTCGCAGACCGGGATGCCCATCTCGTGGATCAGCGGCGTCTCGCCCTCGCGCACCGCGACCAAGTGGACCCGCGTCGCCAGGCTGGGCTTCTCCCAGCGGCCCTTGGCGAAGCGCTCGGTGGTCAGCCTGGCCTCCACTGCGCGGTGGACGGGGCGCACGGGAACAGGGCTGCCGTTCACCGAGAGCGTCACGCCAACGGGCAGCAGAAAGGACTGGAAGTAGCCGGCCAGGTCCTTGTCCGCGTCGTCGTGCTCGATCTCCATGGCCGCCTCGAAGCCCTTGTGCCACTCCATGCCGCGCTGGTGCGCCACGCGTCGCGCGCCGCCATCCCCAACCGTGAACAGCAGCTCCTGGTCGCGCGAGCGGACCCGGGCGCGGGTCGCGATCGAGAGCAGCTCCTTGAAGCCGCGGCCCATGCGCCCGCGCTGGGTCACGCCGTCCTTCTTGCCGGTCACGAACACGACGTTGAGCTGCGTCAGGTCCTCAGCACCCGGCCCGTCGTCGGCGCAGCGCACGGACGCCGTGCGCGGCCCGGCCGGCGTGAACTCAAGCTCGATCCGTCCAGCGCCGCCCACGCTGTCGAGCGCGTTCTGCACCAGCTCCTTGACCAGGTGCGCCAGCGGACGGCCGCGCTGCTGCTCCGAGAAGCCCTCGGTCGAGACCGCCAGCCACTCGCCTTCCGAGATGACGGTGGACGTCGCGGCGCATCCCGCCTCCCTCGGCGGCAAGCCGTCGCGCCGTTCGACGTCCGCCGCACCGTGATCGACCCTACGCTGCTGCTCCATGATGTCCTCCGTTCGCCTGTGGTGTCTGCGGCAACCGTGGCACCGCTTGGCGCGAACGGGGCTGGGGCCGCTGCCGGCCCTTTCCGTCGCCTCGGCCATGGTGGCCGCCTTCAGCGCGAACGGGAAACATCGGCCGTTCTGGAACGGCTCGCGAGGCTGATGCCGTCTGCCTACGACGGCCGAGCAAAGGCACTTACCCGGACGGCGGACAAAACCGGCAGATGTTCAAGACGGGGACGCTGCCGATGACGGGGCAGGGCCGCTCCGTGCCCTCCGGGCGTGGTCGTACCAGCCTGGCAGGTAGGCGTCGTATCGCGACATGCGCTTGGCCATACGCGGATGCTCGCCCACCCACTGCACGAGGCCGGCCCAGGCCCGCGACACGTAGAACGCCCGAGCCGGGCCGCCATGCCTGTCCTGCCCGTCGACCGGAAGCAGGCCGAACTCGGCCCGCATGGTAGCCGGGGCAAATTCCCGGGCGAGGTGGTTGCGTTGAGAATGGGAGCCTGCTTCACAGCCGGCATGTCGTTGCCGGACGCTGCGTTGCCGGAGGCTCTCTCGGTTGCCGAGTTGCACGACGTTGTCGGCGTTCTGGTTGCGGGGATAGGGGTGCTGCGGAGCGGCGCTGAAACGCAGCGGGCGACGATTGTGGCGTTGCGTGTTGAGAACCAGGCGTTGCATGACGAGGTGGTTCGGTTGAAGGGCGACCGCCGTTGCGGTCGTCCGGCATGGAACAGGCGACGCAGCCTGGAACGGCCGGCAAGGGCGCGCCATGTCCGAAGCTGCCGCGAGGCGTCAAGCACGATGCCCAGGCAATTACCGACGAGCGGGTGCAAGGCGGCCGTGCCGACCGGCTCGCGCTTTCAAGCTATGAGGACATCGAGGTCGCGCGACCTATGCTTGTCCGCCGAGGTGATCCAGCAACTCGACAGCGCGGTTGTAGATCCTGTCTTCCACCCGGCAGCCGATCCAGCTTTCGCCACGCGGCGGCTGCGGGCAATGGCTCGCGCCCACCTCCTGGGTCACGACGGCGTCGATCAGGGCTCGCAACCGGTCCGGGTGGTTGATCCGGCCGTCGGGGCCGAACAGGTCGAGGTCGTCGGTCGGCTGCAGCCCGACGGCGCGCGCCGCCTGCACCGCGGTGACCGGCGCATTCGTCTGGTTCTCCACGCAGCCACCGCCCTCACGGCGCTTAGCAAGCGGAAGGGATGGCGCACCGGAGCAGTCGCCGGCCGGCGAGTAGCGCACGAGGAAGTCCCGGGCGGAGCGCGCGGCGTGGCGATCATGGTAGATCTGCATAAGCTCGATGAAGCTGCGGATTGCGTAGGCCGGGTCGTCGAACCGGGCAAAGCCATGCGTGTTGGCGCCTGTCTGTCCCGGCCACCTGCCCTTCAGGTTCGGCCCTTTGATCGCGACCCAGTTGTTGCTGCTCAGCGCGAAAGGTGCCTTGCCCGGGCTGAATGTCACCGGCGCGAAAGCCCCTTCACCTCCCCGGGCCAACAGGCCATCGGCGGTGCGCTGTTCACCGCGCGGGGTCACGGTGTCACGCTGGGCCGAGGCGCCGCCAGCCGAGAACAACGTCAAAGCCACCGCTGCGGCGCGGGTGGCTCGGAGCAATGAACGTGTCATATCTTATCCCTTACCAGCCTGTTGGGACTTCGTCGCATGATTTGGATGACACGTGTAGGGCATCAGCCCGAAAGGTTTTCAGCCAACAAGGCGCAATACGGATGCTGCTTTCGTCTGACGACATCAGGAACCGGTCCTTCGGCATTCTTGGTGCAGCCGGTAACCGGGGCAGATTCCCGGGCAATCAGGCCGGGGTTGCGGCCTGACGGACGAGGTCGGGGAGCAGCGGGATGCTGACGACGCCAGGCACGTGCAGGCGGTCGCCGAGGTAGCGGTACAACGAGACCTTGAGCTTGCTGCAGGTCTTCATCAGGCCGAGCAGGACGTCGCGCGCCGTGCGTCCTGCGGTGCTCATGGTGCCGCCTGAGATCTTGCGCTTGGTCACGCAGGCGCGGATGTCGTTCTCCGATCCGTTGGTGTGCAGCGGGATCTCGGGATGCTGCAGCACGCGCAGCAGTTCGTGCTTGCGCCGGTGCAGCCGGGCCAGCAGCCGGTCGAGGGTTGCGTAGTCGGTTTGGCGCCGGAAGATGCGGTCGAAGCGCGCCCGCAGCGCCGCAGCCCGTCTTGGGCAAGGATCGCACGCCCAGGCCTTGAGGTCAGCATACAGCCACCAGATCAGCGCGCGCGTCACCTCGACCGCCCGGCGCTGCTCGGGCGTGGCCGGCACGAGCTTGTGCACCAGCTGCTCGGCGTGCACCCAGCACAGCGCGTGGGTTCCCACCCGGAACTGCCCGGCGCCGTCGGACACGATCACCGTCCCGGCCGCGCCGGACGCTGCGTCCGGGGTCAGCAGGCCATGGTGGCAGATCGCACCCCACAGCGCGCCCTGGGTGGCGATCTGCACAGGGTCCGGCGTGATCGTGAGCGTGTCGATGCCGAGCCGGGCCAGATACGCCGTCCAGGCAGCGGCGTCGGCGAACAGCTTCGTAGGGTGTGTATCCAGCAGCGCCATGACCGGCCCAGCCAACCCGTGCCCGCGCATGTAGTCCAGCGCCGCCGCGTTCACGACGTAGTCCGTATGCCCGGCGCGCAACAACGACAGGAATGCCTCGCGCGACTTCGACGGGCCGGTCCGGAACACCGCAAATCGGTCGTCGCCAACCTGCGTCGTGAACCCGTCCTTGCGGGCGTGCCGGGCGGCCGTGTCATCCACCGTGATCCAGCGCGCAGTCGCCAGGCCGGCCCGCAGCACCGCCTGGTCCTCGGCCACGAAGTCGTCGAGCGGCTCGGCCAGCAGGCGCACCACTTGGCGCTTGGAAATCTCGACCCCGATCCCGTTCAGCAACGCCGTAAGCCGCTCCGTCGTCACCTGCCCCTGCGCATGCAGGGCCAGCACGAAGCGCCGCAACTCCGGCCCAAAGCCGCCGACGATCCCCGCCGGCAAGTCAGCCAGCACCGTCTCGCCGGAGGGCAAAAGCCAGCGCTCGCGCCGATAGCGGATCACCTCGGCCGAAAGCCGCAGGTCGCGCACCAGGATGTCTTCGTAGCCCTTGAAGCGCGAGCCGGCCGGCACCGCAGCCTTGCACACCCGCTCGGCCGTGATCGCATCCCGGTCGCGTTTGACCCCCCGCGGCGGCTTGGAGCGCTTTGCGCCCTTGTCGGCCGCCCCGGGCTGCGTCGCCTGTTCCATGCCGGACGGCCACGACGGTGGACGCGGCGGCAAGCCTTTCAGCCGTGCCACCTCGCCGCGCAAAGCCTGGTTCTCGGTGCGCAGCGCCGCGATCGTCGCGTGCTGCGCTTCAGCGCCGCTTCGCAGCGCCGCGTTGTCAGACTGCAGCCGCTGCACCTCACCGACCAGGCGACCGACAACCTCTCGCAACTCGGCAAGCAAGAACACCTCCAGCGATGCTGCATCCGGCAATGTCATGCAAAGAGGTGAATCACGCCACCGCCCTCAGCGCAACCACCTCGCCCGGGGTATCTGCCCCGGTTACGCCCGCATGCGGTCCAGGTGCCCGTCGGTGAAGCCGTCGAGGAGCACCCGGGCCTCGGACCTGTATTTGACGATGTACCAGCCCCAGGGTCCCGGACCCTGGCCGAACTGCGACGGCAGGAACTGGCGCAGTCCCGACACCACCAGCGCGACGCCGCCGGCGGGCCAGTTCCCGGCAACGCTGCAAGCGGCGATATAGGGGCCGTCTGCCGACAGCACGCCGTCGAACCTGATGCCGCCCACGACGGCCTGGTGAAACACATCCTTTTGCATGGCGCACCCCAGTCCCGATCCGGAGCCAGACCGTAATGCCGCATTCCGGGTCCGGCCAAGGGACGGTCAGGCCTCTTGACCGCCCGGTCCGGCATCGGCCTAGCGTTCCGTCTTCCGCGGCGTCGCAGCTGCATCCCGGCGCCGTGGCGCGATCCTCGCCGAAGCGGCGCGTGCGTCCCGCCCCTCCGCCTGCTCCAGCCGCGCCTGCAGCATGGCCGCCTCTGCCTCCACCTCGGCCATGCGGGTCCGGGTGGCCGCAAGCTCGCGGTCCATCTGCCTGAGCCGCCGCTCCAGACCCGACGCCGGGTCGCGACGGCCTCGGGCAGGATCGGCGTCCCTGTCGGACGTGACCGCCTCCATTTCGGCCAGCGCCACGGCGAGGGCGGACACGTCCACCGCCGCCAGCGTGCGCGGCGTCGCGACGCCCTCGTCGCGCTGCGGCGTGCGCGAGCTGTCGAAGGTGCGGATGAGAGGGAACTGCACCCGCGTCAGCACGCCGTCTGACGGTGCCCACAATGTGCCCTCGCCGCGGCCGAGCTGCGGCAGCTCGGCCAGGATGCGCCGGCCGTCGGCGCGGTCCGCCTGGCCCTGGATCCAGCGGCCAATCGCCTCGCGATCTTGGCTCGACGTGAGCTTCATCGACACCAGGATGTCGGCCTGGGACAGCACGTCCTTGTGCAGCACCGCCGGGCGCTGGGTGATCAGCCACGGCACGAAGCCCCGCACGCGGCCGCGGCGCACGATCTCCTCGACCCGCCCCAGCAGTGCCTGCCCGTCCGGTTGCGCCCGCTGCGGCGCCCACAGGTCGGCCTCGTCCAGCACCAGGTGCAGCGGCTCCGTGTTGGCCTCGTGCAAGGCCTGCGCGAACGCCGTCATGAACAGCCGCCGCGCCGCGCTGCTGCCGAGTTCCGAGAGGTCCACGACGCAGGCGAGGGGATGCGTGCCGAGCAGCCGGCCGAGAGCCGCGCCCATGCCGTCGTCGAGCGCGATGTCGGCATGGCGGCCGCCGAACACCACGACAGGATAGCCGCCCGCGTCCCCGCCGTCCGCCCCGGCGCGCAGGCCCCACTACACGCCCAGCGGGTCCACGACGCAGACGCGCCCGCCCCCGTCCATCAGCCGCTCGACCAGGCCCTTGGCGGCGTAGGTCTTGCCAAACACAGCGATCTGCCACACCAGTGGATCGGCTGATCTCTGCGGTGACGGTCACTGACCCGCGCCATCCTTTATATGGCCAGCACCTGGCGGTTCTGTCCCTTGCCTGCGCCCGCGGCCCGCACTTCATCGCCGTTGCCTTGCCGGATGGCCGCCGGCGCCTGATCCCGCGTAGCGCAACGGATCTTGAACGCCCGGCCGGCACGGACTTGCCGGTTCCCAAGGTGTCTGCCCGTATGCTGCTGCCGCTGGCACGCCATGTCCGGGGCTTGGCGACCGCCTCCAGCACGGAGATCGTTCATGCCGTCCCACCCCCACGATCGTGCACTTCCACCTCCACCTCCACCAACACCGCGCCATCCGCGCCAGAAGCAGCTGCGACCATGGCCGGCGCTGCCGCCGCAAGCACAGCTGCAGCTGGCCCGGCAGCTCGCCCGCCTGCTGCGGCGCGTCGGCGAGGAGGCGCGTCATGCTGACCACGCCCGATGACACCGCACAGCGCGTCAGCACGGCGCACCGGGCCAAGCTGGCCTACATCTATGTCCGCCAGTCCACGGCCGTTCAGGTCCGTCAGCATCAGGAAAGCACCGAGCTGCAATATCGCCTGGTCGACCGGGCTGCTGGGCTTGGCTGGCCGCGCGAACGGATCGCGGTGATCGACGACGACCTCGGCAAGTCGGGCACGTCCAGCGCCGAGCGCCACGGCTTCCAGCGCCTGATCGCCGAGATCGGCCTGGGCAAGGCCGGGCTGGTGCTGAGCCTGGACGCCTCGCGCCTGGCCCGCAACAACCACGACTGGCACCAGCTGCTGGAGCTGTGCTCGATCTTCGGCGTGCTCATCGCAGACGGCGAGCGGCTGTACGATCCGGGCGCCTATCACGACCGGCTTTTGCTTGGGTTGTCCGGCATCATGAGCGAGGCGGAGCTGCACCAGATCCGCATGCGCCTGCACCAGGGCGGGCGGCAGAAGGCCGCGCGCGGCGAGCTGCGGCTGCCGTTGCCGGCCGGGCTGGCCGAGGAACGCTGCGGCGGGATCACGCTGAACCCGGACGAGGAGGTGCAGGCGCGGCTGCGGTTCGTGTTCGACACGTTCCGCACCCTGCAGAGCGCCAAGGCGGTGATGCGCGATCTGCACCGGCACGGCCTGGCGCTGCCGGTGCGCCCGATCCGCGGTCCGGCACCGCACGAGGTGGCCTGGATGCCGGCCGACAGCAACCGGGTGCTGCACATCCTGCACAACCCCGCCTATGCCGGCGCCTATGCCTACGGCCAGCGCCGCCAGGATCCCACCCGGCGTCGTCCAGGGACCGCACGCAGTGCTCCGGTCAGGGTCGCGGTCGAGGGGTGGCCGGTCTGCCTGCGCGACGCCCACCCGGGCTACATCAGCTGGGAGGAGTTCATGGCCAATCAGGCGCGACTGGCCAGCAACGTCGCCCGCCATGGGGCAGGACGGCCCGGCGTGCCGCGCCGGGGCGGGGCCTTGCTGCAGGGAATCGCGGTATGCGGCCGCTGTGGCCGGCACATGGGCGTGCGCTACTCCGGGCCTCGCGGCAAGTATCCAGTGTATCAATGCAGCGCCGACCAGAGCCTGCAGGACCACCCGCGGTGCCAGGAAGTCCGGGCCTTGCGCGCCGATGCCGAGTTCGAGCGCGTGCTGCTGGCGGCCCTGGCTCCCGACCAGATCGCGCTGGCGGTCGCCGCCGTCGGCCAACTCGAGGCGGAAACCCAGGCGCTGGAGCATCAATGGGCGCTCAAGCGCGAGCGCGCCCGCTACGAGGCCGAGCGGGCGCGGCGGCAGTATGACGCCGTGGAACCAGAGAACCGCCTGGTCGCACGCTCGCTCGAGCGGGTCTGGGAAGAGAAGCTGCGCCAAGCCGAGGCGGTCGAGCAGGCCCACGCGGCCTGGCAAAGCGAGCAAACGGGGGCGCTGGCCGACACGGAATGCGCCGAGGTGCTCGGCTTGGCCCAGGATCTGCCGCGCGTGTGGCAGGCCGCCACGGCCGAGGAGCGCAAGCGCATGCTGCGGCTCGTGGTGCGCGAGGTCGCGCTTGACCAGAAGCGCGAGCGCGGGCTGGTCTGGATGCGGATCACCTGGCAAACCGGCGCCACGAGCGAGCACCGGCTGCAGCGCAGCGTGCAGGGCTATGCGCATTACGCCGGCACGGCGGATCTGGAACAGCGCATACGGGCGCTGAACGCTGCCGGCATGATGGACTGCGAGATCGCGGCACAGCTGAACGCCGACGGGGTCAGCACCGCCCACGGCACGTCGTTTGCCGGCGGGAACGTCCATGTGTGCCGCAAGCGCTGGGGCATCCCCGCGGTGAAGATCAACGGCGTGGACGCGAACCCGCTCCGTTGGCCGGACGGCACCTACTCGGTGCAGGGCGCGGCCGCGGCGCTCGGCGTGACGGCGCAAACCGTGTTCAAGTGGCTGGGCAAAGGGCGGCTGGCCGGACGCCAACTCACGAAAGGCCAGCCCTGGCAGATCACGCTCCCCGACGAGCAGATCACCCCACTCGCACCGCAAGTGCGACGCATCAGCCGGTCAATAAAGGAGGCATCATGAAGTACTCGGCTTGCCCGATCCCGACGTGCCCACAATCGCCAGGCGCCCGTTCAGCGCCGAGAGCGGCAGCACGCCGACGACCTTGCCGGCGCGATGGGCGTCCTCGTTCTCCGGACGCCCCGGCGTGAGCCGTGCCATCCCTGTCCGGTGGGCCGCCACCAGCCGGCTGATCGTCGCCTCGCTCACCTTGTGCAGCCGCGCCATGCCTGCCGCGCTGCGCCGGCCCGACAGCACCGCATCCGCGACCGCCAGCTTCTCCTGTACGGTCAGCTTCGGAGGCCGCCCATCGACGCGACCCTCGGCACGCGCCGCCGCGAGACCGACGCCGAGCCGCTCCCGGGCGACGTCGCGATCGAACGTGGCAAGGCTGGCGATCACCCGCGTCGCTGCCCGTCCTGCCGGGGTCGTGGTGTCGATCGCCTCGCCGAGGCTCCGGAAACCCAAACCCGCGGCCTGAAGCCTGTGCATCAGGCGCACGACGTCCTGCAGCGACGAGCCGAGGGAGCCCAGCCGTGCCACGGCGACAACATCCCCCCGCTTCATCCGGTCGAGCAGACGGTGCAACTCGGGCTGGTTCCATCGAGCTGCAGAGGTGATGTCCTCAACGATGTCATGGCAGCCGGCATCCTGCAGCGCCCGCCGCTGCTTGGACAGGTCGTCCGCATCGCCGGTCTTTGCTCGGATGTAGCCGATCAGCATGGGACCGGCTCCGTCGTCAGGGCGTTTGCGGCGAGGTCGCCCATTCGTCGTCTGGCGGTGTTCATCCGGCAAGGCTGCGCTCCGCAGTGAGGCGCGCTATCAGACGAAGAGCCGGCATGTGAGGGCGTGTCTTGCCATCACGACCCTGACCCGGCTCGCCTGGGTTTTGCGCCAGTCCGGCAACGTCTGAGACAAGGTTTCGGCAGTTCCGAAGGTCGAAAATGGGCTGGCTCCTGCCATCCAGGCACCTTGCATAAGGTTATGCAACGCTTAAAAGTGCAAGAGCGACAATGCTTGCATATTCGCTTGCGAAATTGCTGACTTCTGGGGGTTTTCGCAAGGTTTTGATCGTCACTGCGATCGTGTTCTGAAACCAACACGTCGGGTACAGGCCGTCCGAAGGCTAAACGGTGGTTTACGACTTGGCCGGAAGCTGGGCCTCTCGCCTTCGCTGTTCGGCGATCAGCACCGTCTCCACGAAGTTGGGGATCGAGCGGTTCTCCTCCTCGGCGGCCTGCTTCACGAAGCGGAGGACATCCGGCTTGAGCCGCAAGGTGAAAGCGTCGCGCTCAGTCATGACCGTCTCCCCAGGATTTGATGCATGGCGGTTCGGAGCGAACCGGAGATGTGATTAGCACAGGGATGTAACCGGAGCGAAGCGACACCGAGGTAAGCACGGCATCGCGAACCGGATCGCACCTGATCTGGTCTTTAGACCGGCGCCAGGGGTAAAGAGCGGCCAGCCGCTGTTCCGGGCTTTGGTCCGGTTCTCCCTTTCCGCCCGTCCAAACGATACAAACGACCGTTTGTAACGGCAGAGTAGGGGCGCTAGGGTCAATACGGTTCAGTTAACCCGTCTTATGCACGGAGTGCCGCCGTTCGACGCCAAGTGCCCGTAAAGCAAGGCTTTCTGGCGCTGAGGCTGTGGCAAAATTTGCCGCTGCCATATCTCAGACAAGATATTGAAAACATTGAAGATAACGCCATTTCCGAGCATTCTCGTGAATAAGACAGGTTAAGCGGTTCTCCAGATCATCGGACGGCACGCCATAGGGAGCCTGTCCGCTGCCGCCGGACACCTGACAGCCCTAACTGAACAGTATTGGCGCTAGGGTTGGGACTACAGTCCTGCCTGGGAGTGCAGTCTTATCATACGCCCGTTCGTCGCCTACTACCGCGTCTCCACCGACAAGCAGGGCCAGTCCGGGCTCGGGCTCGACGCCCAGCGTGCCGCGGTCGAGCTGCACGCCCGGTCCGTGGGAGCAGAGGTCATTGCCGCGTTTCAGGACGTGGAGAGCGGGCGCAAGGCCGACCGCACCGGCTTGGCCGCGGCACTCGCCCTGTGCCGCGTCCGGCGCGCGACGCTGCTGATCGCCAAGCTCGACCGACTCGCGCGCAGCGTCGCCTTCATCTCCAACCTGATGGAGGGCGGCGTGGACTTCGTCGCCGCCGACATGCCCAGCGTGAACCGGCTCACCGTGCACGTGCTCGCCGCCGTCGCCGAGCACGAGCGCGAGATGATCTCGCAGCGCACGAAGGCCGCACTGGCCGCCGCCAAGGTGCGGGGCACGCGGCTCGGCAACCCGCGCCTGCCGCGCACCGGCACGCTGGCTGTGGTGCCGGAGCCGTCCGCACCGGGCGGCGTGGCGCGGGTGGCGTCGGCGCAGGCCCGCGCCATTGCAGCTTATGGGGCGGCGATCGAAGCGGCCCGGGGGGCTGGGGCACGCTCGCTGGGTGACTACGCGCAGGCGCTGCAAGGAGCCAGGCTGCCCGCACCCCGAGGCGGCGACCGCTGGTTGCGGCCATCGGTGGCGCGCGTCCTCCGCTACTGCGACGCAGGGACGAGCTCCACCACGATCACGCCCGTCGGAGGCGGGTAACCGCTCTTCGCTTACATTCCAAATAGCGGCAGGGCAGGGGCTGCAGCTAGGCTTCTATTTTGCCCGGGCTTTCGTATGCACCTGCGACCGTACCTGGCTGTTCGTCCACGAGCTGAATGCCATTCTCCTCGCACCATGCGAGCAAGGCTTCTTCTGTCGCGCGGCTTTCGAACTCGTACCAGCATTGCAGCATGTCGCGCGTGTGCAGCAGGTCCTTGAAACGGCCATGTGCTCCTCGCCGTCGGAAAAAGCCCATGACGGTGTTGCGGTCGTCGGGCAGTTCCTGATCGACGAAGGCCAGCGCGAGGCGGCGGCCGAGGTCCAAGTCATTCTTGTGAGGCACGGCGACGTAGCGATCGGAGACATCCAGGTCTTCCGGGAGATCGTCCTCGTTCTCCAGTCCGGCCGAGGCCGCCTTCAAGTATATCTTCCCCGTATCGAGACAAATGTATGCGCTGTGCTCAAGCGGAGCACCTGCGCTCACGAAGTCGAACGTCGTGCGCAGGTCCGTGACGTTGACGGAGACGGTCTTCGTAGAGATCGTCCAACATCTCCTCATAATCAGCGCGCGGCAACATCAGCCTGCACGGGTCGGTGTCTCGCGGCAGCTACCTATGATACGCATCATTATCAAGCGTAAACTGCGCGCAGGGCAGGGGGCGCGGGGCGTCAAGGGGAGGCTGCCCAAGGCGGAGGGGCCGACCTATTGGGCTCAGGAGTTTGGAACAGAGCGACCGTGGGATTATCACGTGTAGCTCAATAAAGTGGCGTGAGGTTCCGGCAGTGCCGGTCCATCGGCGGTCAATGGCTATCAAGTTCGGGCCAGCCGCCGGTAATCGTCCAGGTTCGGCGTCGGCAGCCTAATTCAAGCAACGATGCTGGACTGGCGCCCAATGCGCTTCACGGCTAAACGCGAGCGCTCACCCGGAGATGCCCCCATGGACAGCCCCGCACCAGTCGCCCCGCAGCTCGACGACGAGGCTGGCCCGAAGGCAGATCCGCGTACCACTGTTACCACGGCGCTCGCCGCCCTTGGAATCGTCTATGGCGATCTCGGCACCAGCCCGCTCTACACCTACCAGACCATCGTCGGCTCCGTTGGCGGCCATCCCACTGCGGCCGAGGCGGTTGGGCTGCTGTCCCTTGTGGTCTGGGCGTTGATCATCACCGTCTCCATCAAATACTGCGTCTTTGTCATGCGGGCTGACAACCATGGCGAGGGCGGCATCCTGGCGCTCATGTCGCTGGTCGTCAGCCGGATTGGCGGGCAGGCCTGGCTGCTCACCCTATTGGGCCTGTTTGGCGCTGCCCTGCTCTATGGCGACGGCGTGATCACCCCGGCGATTTCCGTGCTCAGCGCGCTCGAAGGGATCAACGTCGCCACGGACATCCTCAAGCCCTACGTTCTGCCGGCCACCCTGGTCGTCCTTTTTGGGCTGTTCGCGGCGCAGACGCGCGGTACGGCCACGATCGGTCGGGTGTTCGGCCCGGTGATGCTGCTTTGGTTCGTCACTATCGGCGTGCTAGGGCTGGCCGCCGTGGTGCACGAGCCGCGGGTGCTGTTTGCCTTCAATCCGCTGTCCGCGGCAGGGTTCCTGGTGCACCACGGCTGGCACAGCTTTGTTGTGCTAGGCGGCGTGTTCCTGGCGGTGACGGGCGGCGAGGCGTTGTACGCCGACATGGGCGGTGTCGGCCGTAATCCGATCCGTAGCGGCTGGTACGTGCTGGTGCTGCCCTCGCTGCTGCTGTGCTACGCCGGGCAGACGGCGCTGCTGATCAGCGACCCGAAACTGGAGGGTAACCCGTTCTTTCAGCTGGCGCCGCACTGGGCCGTGGTGCCACTGGTGGCGTTGGCCACTTTGGCGACCATCATTGCCAGCCAGGCGATCATCACCGGCGCCTTCTCGCTGACACGCCAGGCCATGCAGCTCGGTTGGTTCCCCGGCATGAACGTCCGGCAGACGTCGAACCGGGAATACGGGCAGATCTACGTCGGCACGGTGAACTGGACGATGATGGTGTGCACGATCGTGCTGGCTTACAGCTTTGGCAGCTCCGACAAGCTCGCCGGCGCCTATGGTACGGCGGTGTCAACCACCATGCTGCTGACGACCGCGTTGCTGTTCAATGCGATGCGCGACGTTTGGCGCTGGGCGAGGTTACCGGCGGCGTTGGTCTGCGGATTGCTGCTTGTGGTGGACCTGGGGTTCTTCACTGCGAACCTGCTGAAGCTGATGGAGGGCGGCTGGGTGCCGCTGGTCCTGGCCGGGCTGATGCTGACCCTGATGCTCACCTGGCACCGCGGCATGGAGGCCGTGCGCCGCAGCTCCGCGCAGCGGGAGGAAAGCACCGACGCGTTCATCACACGCTTGCGGGACAGCAAGGTGGCGCGGGTGCCGGGCACAGCGGTGTTCCTCAGCCGCAGCGCGAAGGAGGTGCCGTCGGTGCTGATCCGCCACGTCCAGCAGATCAAGACGCTGCCGGAGACCGTGGTCAACCTGACCGTGCATTTCAAACCGATCCCGCGCATTCCGGACCCAGAGCGGGTCACAGTAGAGCAACTGACCGACGGATTGTGGCACGTGGCGGTCCAGTTCGGCTTCATCGAGATCCCAAACATTCCGGTGGCGCTGACCCACGCGCAGAACCAAGGCTGCCCGATCCAGGCGGACGACGTGCTGTATTTCGGCTCGCATGACGAGGTGATCCGCAGCAAGATGGCGCCGCGCCTGCCGGCGTGGCAGCGCATGCTGTTCGCCTTTATGTATCGGAACGCGATCCGCGCGCCCGATCGCTTCGAACTTCCGGCGGACAAGTTTCTTGAGGTTGGGCGGCAGGTGGCGTTGTAGCTGAGCCGTCGCTGGTCGGAGCCGCCAGTGCCGTTGAAAGACTAGCGTGCCGCACGACGCTGAACGGCCATAGCGCGCAGGACCGCAAGCCCCTGTTGAAGCTGAAAGTCAGTATCGGGATTTGCCGCATCGAAGGTTGGGAAGCCCTCCGGTGGAAGCTTTGATCTTGACCCGCCTTTGTGGAGTGTTGGCGGGCTTGGGTGATTACAGTTCCGCTATGGTCACCTCCATTGCTGTTTCATAGGCGATGGGCGAACGATAGCCCAGGCCGGAGTGCAGGCGGGCCGGGTTGTACCATCCTTCGATGAAGCCAAAGCAGGCCATGCGGGCCTCTGCTTGCGAGGCAAAGCGGCGCCGTTCGAGCAGCTCGCATTCAAGCGTGGCGAAGAAGCTCTCGCACATGGCATTGTCGTAGGCGTCACCGACCGATCCCATGGACGGCCGCACGCCTGCTTCCTTGCACCGCTTGCCGAACGCCAGCGACGTATATTGGCTTCCCTGGTCGCTATGAAGGATCACGTTATGCGGCCGACGCTGGCCCAACGCCATCTCCAGCGCATCGACCACCAGCTCGCCCTCGCCTTGCCATTCCATCCGACTTCGCCGGATGGAACCTTTGGCAAGTCTCGCCCGCAGGCGGTTCGCCATGGACCAACCGACAATTTTGCGGCTCCACGCATCGAGCACAACGGCCAGGTAGAGGAACCCTGCCGTTGTCGGAATGAACGTAATATCTGTAACCCAAAGCTGGTTCGGCGCGGTTGCCGTGAAATCCCGGTCCACCAAGTCCGGCGCCGGGCGTGCTTCTTTGTCCCGTTTTGTGGTCGTCACTCCGGCCCGGCGGCGGCTGGCACCCACCAGCCCGGCCGCACGCATCAGGCGGGCAACCCGCTTGCGCCCGTGCTTCCCCCCGTCTGCCCGCAACGCGGCATGCACGCGCGGCGCTCCATAGTTTTCGCGCGAGCTGGCGTGAATGGTCCGCACCCGCTTCAGCAGCGCCGCGTCCGCAATGGCGCGGGCAGACGGGGAACGGTGCCGCCAGGCGTAGTAGCCTGCCTCCGACACGCCGAGCACGCGCGCCATGGTGGCGATCGGGAAGATGGCCTGGTTCGCGTTCATGAACCCGAAGACCCGGACGGCACGGCCCCGGTCTCGCGTGCGAACCAGGCCGCCGCTCGAGAGAGGATATCGCGCTCCACGCGCAACTGCTTGTTCTCACGGCGCAGCCGGGCTAGCTCCTTGCGCTCGGCTGTGCTCAGGCCGTCGCCCTTCTCCTCCCGGCGGCCCTCCTGCCGGTCAGCTTGGACAACCCAGTTGCAGATCGCCTGGGCGGTCGGCTCGAACTCGCGCGCCAGGTCAGCCGGGTCGCGGCCAGTGCGGACCAGATCAACGATTTGGCGCCGGAACTCCGGCGAGTAGGGTGGATGTGTCTTGGGCATAAACGAAGCCTCCTGCGGAAGCATGAAAGGCTCCACAGGAGCGGGTCAAGATCACTTTGGAATACTGCTCGCTACGGCAGGCAGGTCGGTGCGGGCCGGCAGGCTCGCCGGTTGCGGCGCAGGGCCATTCAGTTCTGGCGTAGCGGCCTGGGCGTGAGCTGCGGTGGGGTGACGTGACGGCTGTATGGAGGCGACCTTACAGCTTCGTAGAGGTCGCCCTGTGCCATTCGCTTTCCTGCTTGCCGCACTCGCTGAGGTGCCCGACCCGCGCCGTGCGAAAGGCCAGCGTTACAGCATGCGCCACTTGCTGCTGTTCTCGGTCCTTGCCGTGCTGACAGGCGCGACCTCCTACAAGAAGATCATCGCCTTCATCGCCCTGCAGCGCGAGCGCCTGAACGTCGTCTTCGGCGCCTGCTTCCGACGCGCTCCGGCGGTGAACACGCTGCGCCACCTGTTCTTGGCACTCGGCCGCGACGATCTCGAAGCCGCGTTCCGTCGCCATGCCTGCGACCTGAACGCACATGGTATACCGGAGGCACTGCGCACGGTCGCGCTCGATGGCAAGACGCTGTGCGGCAGCTTCGACCATCTGACCGACCGCAAAGCGGTCCACGTGCTCAGCGCCTTCGCCAGCGACGCCGCCCTGATCCTGGCCCATCAAGAGCTGGCCGGGGCGCCGGACGAGATCGCAGCGGTGCCGCAGCTGATGGCCGAGCTTGGCCTCACGGGCGTGCTGTTCACCGCCGACGCGCTGCATTGCCAGAAGGACGGGTTCGCGCAGGCCGCGGCCACCGGCAATGCCCTGCTGGTCCGCGTCAAGGACAACCAGCCCACCCTGCACGCGACCCTGGCCGAGCTTTGCGCCACCGGGCGCCCCTTCGACAGCCATGAAACCGTGGACCGCGGCCGCCACGGCCGCCAGGAGCATCGGCGCGTCGAGGTGTTCGACACGGCCGGCCAGCTGGACGCGCCCTGGCAGGCGATGGTCAGCTGCGTCGCCCGGGTGTCGCGCCTGACCTACATCAAGGATACCCGATCCGGCCTGTGGGCCACGCGCGAGGAGGTCGGCTACTACCCCTGCCAGACCCGCCACGGCGCCAAGGTCCTGGGCTGCGCCATCCGTGTGCATTGGGGCATCGAAAACCGTGCCCATTACGTCCGCGACGTGACCCTGGGCGAGGACGCCAGCCGCATCCGCACCAGGCCGGGTGTCATGGCACGCATCCGCTCGGTCGCCCTCAACATCCTGCGCGCCAACGGCGTCCAGAACATCAGCCTGGCGCTCTACACCAACGCCGTCAGCTTTGATCAGCTACTGGCTCTCGGAACCCAGTAATTAGAACTGAATGGCCCTGGGTTGCGGCGTGCCACCCTGGTTGCGCAGGGCCTTGTTGAGGTCCGCCTCACGCTCCGGCCCGAAATGCGGTGTTTCGGTGCGGGACGACGCCACCTCGATATCCGGCGTGATGCCCAGCCCCTGGATGCTGCGGCCGGACGGCGTGTAATAGCGCGCGGTCGTCAGCCGCATAGCGCCATTGCCCTGCAACGGCATGACGGTCTGCACCGAACCCTTGCCGAAGGTGCGGGTGCCCACCAACACGGCGCGATGGTGATCCTGCAGCGCGCCCGCAACGATCTCGGACGCCGACGCCGATCCGCTGTTGATCAGCACGACGAGCGGAAGCCCGCCGGTGATGTCCCCAGACTTGGAATTCCAGCGCTGGCTCTCCTCAGGGTGACGGGACCGGGTCGAGACGATCTCGCCTTGTTCAAGGAAGTCGTCCGAGACCGACACCGCCTGGTCCAGCAGCCCACCGGGGTTGTTGCGCAGGTCGAGCACGATGCCGCGAAGGGTGCCGCCAGCCTGTGAATAAGCATGCTACCGGGACCCCCCTTTCATTCGGCCGTAAGTGGTTGAATTAAGGCGGAAACTTGCGTCTCGAAGGGGATCCCGATCGGCTCCGATCGGGACCCTACCCCGAACGAATTTCAGCAAATAAACACAATGGGTTGCGATGCTTTTGGAATGGGGTCCCACTTCGGCGCTGATTTACAGCCCGTGGGGCCTTGCTGGCGACCGGCGCTGGATGGTCGTGGACGGGAACGGCCGCTATCTCACGCAGCGTGAGCTGCCCGGCATGGCCCGGATCGCAGCGGCGCCCGCCGAGGATAGCGGCGTCGTACTCTCCGCATCCGGTATGGGGACCGTGGAGCTGCACGTGCCGAGGCCGGAGGCGGGTGGCCCCACCGTCGAGGTGGTCGTCTGGGGTGACCGCGTCTGGGCGCAGCCTGCGGGCCGGGACCCCGATGCCTGGCTGTCGGACTCGCTTGGACGCGCATGCTGCCTCGTCCACATGGGCGATCCAGCGGCGGCGCGGCCGGTGGACCCGGCCTAGGGTCGGCCGACGGACCGGGTCAGCTTCGCCGATGGCTTTCCCCTGCTCGGCGTGAACGTGGCATCGCTCGACGCGCTCAACACCCGCCTTGCCCAGCCCATGCCGATGGCGCGGTTCCGGCCCAATCTGGTGGTGTCCGGCACCGCGCCTTGGGCGGAGGACAGATGGCAACTGCTCCGGATCGGCGCTGCCGGAGGTGTCGCGTTCCGGGCGGTGAAGCTTTGCGCGCGTTGCGTGATCGTCGCGACCGACCAGGAAACGGGCGCACGGGCGCGGGACCGCGAGCCGCTGCGCACCTTGGCCAGTTTTCGCCGCGACAACCGAGGGAGGGTCCTGTTCGGGCAGAACCTGGTGCCGGACGGCACGGGCCGGATCGCGGTCGGCGACCGGGTGGAGGCGGCTGAAACTCCGGCTGGCCCCGGCCAGCTGTAGCGCGATCCACTGGCTTCTGCCCGCCGTCCTCTCAACCCGGAACGTTCGAGGCTCGGCGTGGACTGTATCTCCTTCGTGGTGACCCGAACGGTTGGTCCGGTCACCTTGTCCTTCGGCCCGCTTGGTGGCCGGACCATGCAGCGAGACGGCGCAGGCTCTATCCACGGTTGTACTTGCCGGCCACGGGGCGCGTGGTCCATGCTCCGGCGATGTTCATGGTGACCGAAGCCGATGCCGCCGCGATCCGCACCGCCTTCCACGAGGAGGGCGAGCTGTCGGCCATCATCGAGCTGCGTCAGCGCTTCCCGGGGATCGCCGACCACGCCAAGGCACGGGCCTGCGCCCGGACCATCGCCGGCTGGCAGCCGCCGCCCGCAGCGCCGTGCCCGGTGGTGCCGCTGCGCCCTGGCAAGGGCCGCTCGCGCAGCTCTCGCGGCGTCTAGGGATCGCCGCGCGGTTTGCTCGAAGCGGCACATGGGGCGGGCCGATCACCAACCGGACAGCGCCCGAAACCGGGCACGTGCCCGGGCGTTCGTCGCCCGCTTGCGGTTTGGAGCGAGCGACAGCGACCTGGAGAGCATGAGATGGCAGCAGCACCGAGCACCCTCAAAGAACTCTACACTGCGGACGTGCGGGACCTCTGGTCAGCCAACGACCAGATGCAGAAGATCGTGCAGGCATTCAGCGAGAAGGCGACAGACCCGAAGCTGAAGCAGTTGTTCGGGCAATCCGTCAGCGGGATCGCCCAGCATACGCAGGCGCTGCGCGCGATGATGGATGCGAGCAGCGGCAGCCCCTGCCCAGGCATGCAAGGGCTGGTTCAAGAGGCCACGCAGCACGCCTTGCAGTCCGACCTGCCGCCGCAGTTGCGCGACCTGGAGATGGTCGCCCAATACCAGCGCATGTCGCACTACGGCCTTGCTGGCTTTGGAACGGTTGCGGCCTATGCCGAGGCGCTGGGGATGGGCGAGGAGGCAAGCAAGCTGAAGTCGATTGTCTCGGACATCTACAAGGCCGACGAGTACTCCAGCAGCCTGGCGGAAAGCGCGCAGAAAGCAGCCGTCCAAGGCTGAGCCAGCGTGGGGCCGGCGCTCGGGAGAAGCTCGGCCCTGCCGCCATTGCGCGCCGGCTCGGCATCGGCCGCGCCAGCGTCTATCGGGTGCTTGGAAAGCGAACGTCGCCAGCGTCGTGGCCCGGTGTAGGCAAGTGATCCCGCGCTACTTTGAGTCTGGCAGCAGCGGTGTTGATCAATCCCCACTTCGACTGAACGCCCGCCTTGCCGGCGTCGCGAGGTCGCCTACCTCAGTGGTACACGCGCACAGGATCAGGGATCATGCATTGTAGAGCAGTTCTTGCCGCAGCGTGCTTGGTGGCATCGGCGGTGGTCGCCGCACCCGCGCAGGCACAGCCCTACCCCGGGTTCTACGGCTATCCAGGCTACAGGCCGTATTACGCTTACGGGCCGCGGTTCTTCTACGGACCCCGGTTCGCCTACGGGTTCCCGTATGGCTATCCCTATCGCTTCGGCTACCCGTATGGCTTCCGCCCGGCCTATGGCTACCCGTTCCGATACGGCTATGGACCGGGCTTCTACGGCTACCCTTTCCGCTGAGCGACGAGCTTCGCGCAGCACCACCGCCGGTCCGCGCTGCCGCGGGCAGGCCTGGCGACCGCGAAACCGTGCATTCCGGCCAAGTGCGCCACCGTCTGCGTCCCGAGCACTCGATCGACGTTGGTCCGTCTGATGTCAAGCCGCCTGGCGATGTCGCCGGGCCGAGCTTCTTCTACTCGTAGGCGCCAAATTTTGGTCACGCCAGCGTAGCGGCCCGGCTCAGACGAGTCATTCCACGCTACTTTGCGTCTGGTAACGGCGATGTTGGGTTACCCCCAATACGGTTCAGTTAGCGCCGTTAGATGCCGACCGGGAGGGTGAGCCGCTTGAGGAGGACCGTCCGATGATCTGGAAAAACCCCTAGCTGAACCGTATTGCGGTTAGCCGCTACACACCAGGACGTCATCGGGCTAATCTCTCCTCAGAGAGGAAAGCAAACTACTCACCTCCGATATGACACGCGACAAGCAAAGGTCATCGCGTGTTGAGGGGACCCTGTTACCGCAAGCCCTGCCTTTCGCGAGCCACGGCGAGGCTGGCGACCACCGCTATGAGGGTGCGTCTGTCTTCGGCGACGGCGACGGCGCGGGCGCGGGTGCCCACTCGTCCGTGATCAGCGCTTGATCCTTGCTGATTTGATCCAGATCAGCCTTCGAGGGTGGCTTGGGAACGCCGGGCGGCAGGTCAGTCTCTGCGTCCGGCGGCGTGGTGGGCGTCGTCATGGCAGCCTCCTGTTGCGTTGCCGGCGATAACGCGGATCGCACTTGGTTGGTCGCAATCTCTGTTGCGGCAGGCGATGCGATCCTCTGCGCCGCAATCGAGCTGACATGCCGAGATGGGCCGATGGAGGGGTCGGGCCGCATCCACTCGCGCAGCTTGGTCCAGCGCCGGCGGGCGCCGTTGTTCCTGACCGCCATGGCCAGCGCCTTCTGCTGCCCCACGATGACCACCAGCTGCTTGCCGCGGGTCACGCCCGTGTAGAGTAGGTTGCGCGCCAGCATGGCGTAGTGCTGGGTCGCCAGCGGGATCACCACCACGGGATACTCTGACCCTTGCGCCTTGTGGATCGTCGTCGCATAGGCCAGCACCAGCTCGTCCAGCTCGCCGAAGCCGTATTCCACCGCGCGCCCCTCGAAGCTGACGGTCAGCGCGCCCTCCTCCATGTCGAGCGCGGTGATCAGGCCGAGGTCGCCGTTGAACACGTCGCGCTCGTAGTCGTTGGCCACCTGCATCACCTTGTCGCCGGGGCAGAAGGTCCAGCCGACCCGCTCGGCCCCGGGCGGGTTCAGCGCGCGCTGCAGCTCGATGTTGAGCGTGCGTGCGCCCAGGCTGCCGCGGTTCATCGGGCACAGCACCTGCACGTCGCGCACGGGATCGAGCCCGAAGCGCGCCGGCACGCGGTCCCGCACCACGGCCAGCAGCTTGCGCAGGGCGTCCTCCGGCTCCTCGGCCGGCACGAAGAAGAAGTCGGACCCCTCCACCGCGGCCAGCTCCGGCATCTGCCCCTGGTTGATGCGGTGTGCTGTGGTGATGATCCGGCTCGCGGCTGCCTGGCGGAACACCTCGGTCAGCCGGATCACCGGGACGGCGCCCGAGGCAATCACGTCGGCCAGCACCTGGCCTGGCCCCACGCTCGGCAACTGGTCGGCGTCGCCCACCAGCAGCAGCGCCGCCCGGTCCGGCAGCGCCTGCAGGAGAGAGCGCATCAGCGGCACGTCGACCATGCTGCACTCGTCCACCACCAGCAGGTCGCAGCCGAGCGGGTGCGTGGCGTCGCGCTTGAACCCGCCGGTCTTCGGGTCGGCCTCCAGCAGGCGGTGGACGGTGCGGGCGTCGAGCCCGGTGCTCTCCGCCAGGCGCTTGGCGGCGCGGCCGGTGGGCGCGCATAGCGCCACCTGCACGCCCTTGGCGCAGAGCACACGCAGGACCGAGTTGACCAGCGTGGTCTTGCCGACGCCAGGTCCGCCGGTGATCACCAGCACCTTGGCCCTGACCGCACGGCGCAGCGCTTCGGCCTGGCTCGGCGCCAAAGCCAGCCCCGTCTCTGCCTCCACCCACGGAAGCGCCCGTGCCACATCGATCGCTGGCCAAGGCGGGGGGCGTTTCGATAACACGCCGATCCGTTCGGCGATCATCTGCTCCGAGCGGTAGAGCCCGGCCAGGAACACGCAGGGCTCGCCATCCACGGTGTCGGCCACCAACGCGCCGTCGCCCAGCTCCAGTTCCAGCGCCGTCCCGATCAGCCCCGGCTCCATCTCGATCAGCTCGGACGTCGCCCGGGTCAGCTCGGCCAGCGGCAGGCCGCAATGGCCCTGTCCCGTCGCCTCGGCGAGACCGAACGACAGCCCGGCGCGCACCCGGATCATCGCCGTCTTCTCGATGCCGAGCTTGGCCGCCACCAGGTCCGCGGTGCGGAAGCCGATGCCGCGGATGTCGCGGGCCAGGCGGTAGGGGTTCTCGGTGATCAGGGCGATGGCGTCCTGGCCGTAGGTCTTGAAGATGCGCACGGCGCGCGACGTGCCGACGCCGTGGGCGTGCAGGAACAGCATGATCTCGCGGATCGCCTTCTGCCCGGCCCAGCCCTCGACGATGCGCGCCGCGCGCTTCGTGCCGATGCCGGTCACCTCGCGCAGCCGCTTCGGCTCCTGCTCGATCAGGTCGAACACCTGTTCGCCGAACGCCCGCACCAGGGCGCGGGCGTAGGTGGGGCCGATGTCGCGGATCATCCCGGAGCCCAAGTACTTCTCGATGCCCTCCAGCGTCGTCGGCTGCGTCGTGGTGACCTGCGTCGCCTTGAACTGCCGGCCGTGCTCGCGGTCGGTGGTCCACCATCCCGTGGCGCTGATGAACTCGCCGGCGCTGATGGCGGCGGCGTGGCCGACCACGGCGACCAGGTCGCGCTGCCCGCGCGCCTTGACCCGCAGCACGCAGAAGCCGTTCTCGGGGTTGTGGTAGGTGACGCGCTCCACCAGCCCGGACAGCGTCTCCGTCGGTGTTGCCGTTTTGCTCCCGACCGCCTGATCCAGGTTCATGCTCCCTATAATCTTGATAGAGATAAGGGACGGCACCCCGCTCTCAGCATCACTAGAGTGAACCCTTGCCATGGTCCGATGAAGTGCAATGCGATAACTGAGGACGTGATGAGCTTGGGGGTGCAGAGGCGAGGTCCGTGCTCCCCCGGCGTAGGCGACAGCCTGATCCAGCCGCATACCGGCAACTCGGTCAACTTCGCCCGAAACCGTGCCTGGACCGAACATGGGACAGACATGGTGTTGTTCTGCGCCAGGGTCGGCGCCCATAGCCTCTGGAAGCAGGTCCGCGAAATGCGCGACGCGCGACAGCCACGTTCGACGGTCCAGCATCGGCGCGCCCGATGGTCCACGCGCGCCGCCGCGGCCCAGCCTCGATCCTTCCCCAGTAGCGCTTCCGCTCAGCATCCTGCGAGGTGCTGCGGCAAATAAGGCAAGCCCCGATTGATTCTGATAAACGCCTTCCGCCGCGTTTCCGCCCCTGTCCTGCCCTTCCTTCCCCAGTGCAAGAGAAGTCGCCTTATCTTGCACTGGACGGGACGGGCGCAGGGAATGTAGGCTCGGCGGCATGGACACCCCCGTCATCGCCCTACCGCCGCCTGATGCGCCAGGCCCCCTGCCCCGGCTGCCGGTGTTGGCGCCCCAGCAGGCCCGCAGTGACGAGCACCTCGCGGCGCTTTGGCTGCATGGTCGCAGTGCCGCCACCCAGCGCGCCTACGCCGCCGACCTCGCCGCATTCTTCGCCCATGCGCAGCGCCCGCTGCACGCGGTGACGCTGGGCGACATGCAGGCGTTCCAGGATACCCTGAAAACCCTGGCAACCTCGACCGAGGCGCGCCGGCTCAGCGCGGTGAAGTCGCTGCTCTCCTTCGGGCACAAGACCGGCTACCTTCCCGTCAACGTCGGCGCCGCCATCCGCCTGCCCAAGGTCAAGGGCACGCTCGCCGAGCGCATCCTCGGCATCGACGACGTGCTGCGCATGCTTGCCCTCGAACGCAACTCCCGCAACAAGGCGCTGCTCCGGCTGCTCTACCTCGGCGGCCTGCGCATCGGCGAGGCCTGCGGGCTCAGAGGACGCGACCTTGCCGCCCGCGACGACGCCGGCCAGGTGAGCGTGTTCGGCAAGGGGGGCAAGACCCGGGCCGTGCTGCTGAAGGCTTCGGTCTGGCAGGACCTGGCGGCGCTGCACCCTGCCGACCCGGACGCCCCGGTGTTCCGCTCGCGCGAGGGCGGCGGCGCGCTCGACCCGAGCCAGGTGCACCGCATCGTCAAGATCGCGGCCAAGCGCGCCGAGCTGTCCGAGGCGGTGTCGGCGCACTGGCTCCGCCACGCCCATGTCAGCCACGCGCTCGACCGCGGCGCCCCCGTGCACCTGGTGCAGGCCACCGTCGGCCACGCCAGCCTCGCCACCACCAGCCGCTACGCCCATGCCCGGCCCAGCGACAGCAGCTCACGCTACCTGCCGGGGTGAGCGGCGCGGCGACAGTGGCCGGGGCCGTGCTATGCCACTCCCCGCCACGGACACGGCATGAGCCAGACACTGCGGCGCAGCCAAAGAATGAGGACAAGCTGATGGCAAGCGCGGACGAGCTGGCCGAACTGCGGGGTGAGATCGTGGCCCTGGAGACGGCGCTGGCCGCCGCCTTCGGCGAGATCGCGGCACTCCGGGCGTCGGTGACCGGGGGCGGCGCCAAGGCGGCCGGCGAGGCGATGGAGGCGATGGCGACGGATCTGGAGGGCTCGGTGCTGCGCGGCATCGTGCTGGCCGAGGCGGCGGGCCAGGCCGGGGCTGGCGCGGGCTTCGAGCGCCGCATGGAGCGCATCGCCCACGCCTTGCGCCACGCGATCGGCTTCCAGGACAGGTGAGGGTGGCAGCGGTTTGCGGGCTTGACGAGGCAGCGCGCAGCTCGTCAAGCCCGCAAACTTCAATGCTCTAAGGTTGGAAGATAAGAAGAGCGAAGCGTTGATAAGTTGAAACACCAGAACTTTATGATGTTCCCGCTTTCTGACTTTCCGGCGTTTCCAGGCTGAAGAGGCTCAGCTCCATGCGCTCCAGCACGCGCATCGCCAGCTGCTTGCAGGGTGGGTTGATCCGCGGCGCGGCACCCGTCTCACGCAGCAGCGAGACGTAGCCGTTGACCTCCGGGACCGGTGACATCAGCCGCCCGAGGTAGCCCTCCAGCTCCTCCCTGAGCTCGCGGTCCGCCACCTCACGCGCCCACTTCTGGGTGGGCCAGCGGTTCGGCAAGCCGATCGCGTCCGGTAGGCGGTCCAGGTCGGCCCGCACCACCCGCAGGTCGGTCTGCGATTGCATGAACGGCAGGATCGTAAGGTCGGCGACCTTGGACAGCACGCGGTCCACGTCCGGCCGGCCCCCGCCGCCGTCGATGAGGGCAACTCCCTGCCCCATCTCTCCCAGCCGGTCGAGGATCGCGCCCAACGCCTTCGGGTCGCGCCCGTCCAGGGTGGCATACCGCCGGGCTTCCGCGGGCAGGATCTCCCGCCGCGGGTCCGTCGAGATGTGGAACGCATGGACGCCATGCATGGCCAGGCCATGCGCAATGGCATGGCTGGTCGTGGTCTTGCCCGAGCCACCCTTGTCCCCGGCGACGACGATGGTTTTGGCCATCAGGGCATGTCCGCCCGGCGGATCAGGCCGAGAGCTGCATCGGGCTGCTGCAGCGCGCCGCGGATCAGGCCCCGCACCACGTCCTGCACCGTGGGCATCGGCCTGCCCGGAACAAGCATCTCTCCTGCCAGCCGCGCCAGCGCCAGGTGATCGCTCTGGGACAGCCTGACGTTCAAAGGTATGCCATCGGCGCCGGTCTTCGACGGCCTGCCACCCTGCGGCTTTTTGGAGTGTGCAGTCTCGTGAGGTGTTGGGGCCGGGACTTCCTGAGCCTGGACGTGATCCGGAGTGGGCACGGCAGCGACACCCGCGTCCTGAAGGCGCGCAGGTCCAGCCTCGTTGCCGGCACTTGCCTGTGGCCCAGAGAACGATGGCAGCACGCCCAACTCTGCGGCAAGGGCGGCGCCGCTCAGCTTCTTAGGCTGCGCCATGGCAGATCCCCCTTCATTGTGACAATCCTGAAACGCAACAGCGTCTCAACGTATGAAAGTTGTGGCGTCAAAACCTACCAGCGTCAATGTGCTCCAGGCTTGAAGCTTGACAACGACCCACTGGCCCAGCTCGCCCGGCCTGATCTCCGGATGTCGCCTGACACTTGCCCTCGCAGGACGCCCGCGCCACGCCCCGAACCGGCCGATCCTGCGTTCTTTTCTGGTTGTTTTGACTTATCGGACGGCATGTCTTAGCACGTCGACGGAGTAAATCGGACAGCAAGGCGCCGCATGATCGTCGGATACGCGAGGACCAGCACGACCGACCAGGCCGCAGGCTTGGCCGCCCAGGAACGCGACCTGAAAGCCCTTGGCGCCGAGCGGCTTTACAGCGAGCAGGTCAGCAGCACGGCGCGGCGCAGCCGCCTGGCCGAGTGCCTGGCCTACCTCCGCGACGAAGACGTGCTTGCCGTGACCAAGCCGGACAGGCTGGCGCGTAGCACAGCGGAGCTGCTGGCCATCGAGGCGGACCTGTCCAGGCGCGGCATCGGCCTCGTGATCCTGAGCATGGGCGGGGAACGCATGGACACCCGCAACCCGACCAGCAAGCTCACGCTGACGATCCTGGCCGGCGTGGCGACCTGGGAACGCGAGATCATGCTTGAGCGGCAGCGCGAGGGCATCGCTAAGGCCAAGGCGGAGGGGAAATACAAGGGACGCCCGGCGTCGCTGGACCGAGCCGAGATCGCGATGCTGGCGCAGACAATGGGGCCGGCGGCGATTGCGAGGCACCTTGGGATTGCCCGCAGCTCGGTTTACCGGCTGCTTCCGGGAGGTGCGTGATGGGCGATCTTTACGACGCGGACGTGCTGGGGTGGTCCGAGCACCAGGCCCGGCTCTTGCGCCAGCACGCGGCCGGCGAGGGCGGCAACGAGGCGCCCGACTGGGCCAACATCATCGAGGAAATCGAGAGCGTGGGCCAAAGCCAGGTTGATGCCGTGGAGTCGTGGTGGTTCCAGGCCTTCCTGCACGACCTCAAGGCCGAGGCGTGGCCGCTCGCCCGGGACGTGCCCGCCTGGCGCGGCGACGCGCGCGGGTTCCGCGCGCAGGCGAGGCGCAAGTATCGGGCGTCCATGCGGCAGAAGCTCGACGTTTCCGGCATTTACGCCGACGCCCTGTCCGCCATGCCGGACACCATGGACAGACAGCCGCCCTTGCCGGTGCCCGTGGTCTGTCCGGTCACGCTGGACGAGCTGGTGAGCGCGGAGAGCTAGAAGAAAGGGACCGGACCGGCGCCACACCGATTATGACAACGCTCCGCCGGCCTCATGCGCCCAAGGTAGATTCCAGAAGCGGTTGCCTGCCACCGGGAGCAGCAAAGCAGAAGATGGCAAGGCCATGCTAGCGGCCCTTGCCAGGACGTAGCGGCACCACCGGGCACGGCGCCGCGGATGGCGGCTGCCAGCCGGCGATGGTCCGGGCGCAGGCCCGCGCCTTCGCATGGTCGATCCCTGGGAACCGCTGCCGCAGCTCGATGATGGCCGCCAGTTCGCCTTCCTCGTGGAAGGCGATGCGGATCGCGGCGGCATCGGCTTCGGTCACCATGAACATCGCCGAAGCATGGGGCACGCGCGCCATGGCCGGCAAGCACAAAGCCTGCGCCGTCGCGCTGCCTGGCCCGGCCGTGCTGGGCGGAAACGGTCGGGCGAAGGCAGGGCTGTTCAACGCTTTTGAATGATGATGAGTGAGAGCAGGTTGTCGATCCCAGCCAGAGCGGCGCGGTAGCGGTCCTGGCTGAGCGTGTTGGTGCGGTTTGCCTTAAGAATGTTGAAGGCAAAGCTACGCAGGCGGGCGAACACGCCTGGGTTGGTGCGAATGCGCGAACGGTCTTCGCCCAAGGTTACGTCGCGGCTGTAATGGGAGGTGTTCTCGATTCCCCAGTGAGCGCGGGTAGCTTGGGCGGCGCGGGCGGCGGTGAGCGGTGTATTGGAGACGTAGAAGGCGGTCTCGGTGGAGTGGTGCAGCAATCCGGTTCCGGCGTTGCGGATGTAGACGTTGCGCTCGACACGGATGATGGCGGCGACGTGCGGATGCCAGTCGGTATCGGCAAGCTTATCGGTGGGATCGAAGACGGTGACGGTGCGACGTTCGTCGCGATTGCGGCCTTTGTTGTGGCTGTGAGCAGACCCGATCGGTGCTGTGATTGCGGCAATCAACTGGCTCTGCTGGTGCAGGGTCGGCTGGTTGTCCTTGACCTGGACAATCAGCGCGAGGTTGGCTTCTGCGGCGACCTCAAAATGTTTTTTTGGCAATGCAGCGCATCGAGCGTCACGATGGCGCCGTTCGCCACGCCGAGTTCGGCCAGCAGCGCTTGCGCTGCCGGGATCTCATTGGACTTCTCGGCGATGTCGACGTGGGCGAGCACGAGCGCGGTGTCTGTTGCGAATGCGCTGAGTACCTGGACGGCGGTCCGGTCGCGGAACTTGTCGAAGCTGCCGCGCAGCGTCTTGCCATCGAGTGCGACGCTGCCTTGTCCTGGCGTGGCGCGCGCCGTTTGCAGCAGGGCGGCATGGCGGCGGAAGATCACCTCCACCGCGGCCGGATCGAGCCCCTGAAGGATGTAGCGGATGGCAGTGTGCGCGGGTGCGCGCTTCCATTTCAGTGCGAAGGCGGCATTCAGCCTGGGGCGATGAACATCGATGAAGGTGACAATGCCGCGATACGAGTTGCAGCCGGTCACGATGGCGAGGATAGAGAACAGCAGCACGTGGGGCAGCTTGTATAGCTTGCCCTCCGCTCGGCGCGGATCAGGGACATCCGCCAACACGTCCAGCAACGGCGAAAACGCAGCCACGGCAACCTCCGACTCAGTTGCCACCCCAAGAGTCAGATATTTGCCGGGTCGGGAATCCCCTTCCGATCAGCCGCTTTCACTTCGCCCCGCATGCGTTGCAGGTCGGACTCAGTTCAGCCGATCTGGCAGCGTTGAACAGCCCTGTCCACAGCCCGAAGGCGTGAGGATCGAGCCCGAGCGGAACCACGAGCACGGGATAGAGTACCAGCGACACCGTGCCGAACAAGGTGACGATTGCAAGCGCGTAGGCGACGTCCTCCTGCGTGCCGCGAGCGACTTGGTTGGCGGCGACTATGGCGCTTGCACCGCAGATGCCGGTTCCTGCGCCGACGAGTTGCGATAGCGCAGGACTGACCCCCAGCCGCG
>JAABUQ010003151.1_pt1 | contig 30931 bp, 29 predicted proteins | sample 5560001 | NCBI WGS metagenome assembly JAABUQ01 (sample SAMN10711888, study PRJNA513371) | rock metagenome | isolation source: Antarctica rocks | place: Antarctica: Victoria Land, Finger Mt nord | collected 2015-12-18 | reverse complement strand
GAGCCCACGGCCGCCTCGCTGGCCTACGGCCTGGACAAGGAGTCCGACCAGACCATCCTCGTCTTCGACCTGGGCGGCGGCACCTTCGACGTGTCGGTGCTGGAGATCGGCGAGGGCGTCTTCGAGGTCAAGTCCACCGCCGGAGACAACCACCTCGGTGGCGACAACTTCGACAAGGCGATCGTGGACTGGCTGGTAAGTGAGTTCCGGCGCGACCAGGGCATCGAGCTGCAGAAGGACCCGATGGCGCTACAGCGCCTCTACGAGGCGGCTGAGAAGGCCAAGATCGAGCTGTCGACCACGCAGGAGACGCAGATCAACCTGCCGTTCATCACCGCCGACTCCGCGGGCCCCAAGCATCTGGACACGCGCCTCACGCGCGCCAAGCTGGCCGAGCTCACCGCCAACCTGGTGGATCGCGTCGTCGCCCCGGTGCGCCAAGCGATGGACGACGCCAAGGACAAGGGCGTCAAGGAGATCGACCACGTGGTCATGGTGGGCGGCATGACCCGCATGCCCGCGGTGCAGGAGAAGGTCAAGGACCTGACGGGCAAGGAGCCCCACCGGGGCGTGAACCCCGACGAGGTGGTCGCCATCGGCGCCGCGATCCAGGCCGGTGTGCTGGCCGGTGACGTCAAGGACGTGCTGCTGCTCGACGTCACGCCGCTGACCCTGGGCATCGAGACCAAGGGCGGAGTGATGACGCGCCTGATCGAGCGCAACACCACGATCCCGACGCGCAAGTCGGAGGTGTTCTCCACCGCGGAGGACAACCAGCCGTCGGTCGAGATCCACGTGCTGCAGGGCGAGCGCGAGATGGCCAACTACAACAAGTCGCTGGGCAAGTTCCAGCTGACCGGCATCCCGCCCGCACCGCGCGGCATCCCCCAGGTCGAGGTCGGCTTCGACATCGATGCCAACGGCATCCTCAACGTGTCGGCCAAGGACCTGGGCACCAGCAAGGAGCAGAAGATCGAGATCCGCGCGGGTTCGGGACTGTCCGATGAGGAGATCAAGCGCATGGTCTCCGACGCGGAGTCCCACGCCGACGAGGACCGCCAGGCCCGCGAGCTGGCCGAGGCGCGCAACAACGGCGAGAACGCGGCCTATCAGTCCGAGCGCCAGCTCAAGGAGCTCGCAGACCAGGTCGACGAGCCCTCGCGCGAGCGCATCGAGGCCGCCATCAAGGAGGTTCGCGAGTCGCTGACCTCCGAGGACCCACAGTCCATCGCCGCCAAGACCGAGGCGCTGCAGACCGCGTTCCACTCGGTCTCGGAGGCCATGTACGAGCGCGCCCAGCACCAGGCGGGCGCCCCGGGCAACGGGGCCGGTGGCGACGGAGCGCACGCCCCGGGCGGCGAGGAGGACGTCGTCGACGCCGAGGTGGTCGAGGAGCGCAAGTGAGCTCGCACGATCCACAGACGCCGTCCGTCGTTACCGGTGTGGATTCTGGGGAGTCCGCCCACCCCGTCGCGGCCGAGAACAAGGCCGCGCCGGGGTCGGCTACCGCCCGGGATTCCGCAAATCCCGTCGCGGCCGAGAAAAAGGCCGCGCCGGGGTCTGCTCCCTCCCGTGCGACCGCGCCGCCCGAGGAACGGGAGGCCGAGCGCGAAGACAACGGGGCCGTGATCGACGTTGATGCGGAGAGGCTGGTCGATGGCGGTGCCGTCGTTGATGCGGAGGCCGTGGTCGACGGCGGCGTCGAGGTCGATGCGGACTCCGTGGCGGAGGAGCCGGACGAGCTGAGCGCTACCGCGGCCGAGCGCGATCGGTACCTGGCGCTGGCTCAGCGCACGCAGGCCGACTTCGAGAACTACCGCAAGCGCGCGGCTCGCGAGACGCGGGCCGCGGAGGCCCGTGGCGTGGCGCGTACGACGCGGGAGCTGCTGCCCGCTCTGGACAACCTCGAGCGGGCGCTCGCGGCGGCGGCGCAGGACGACCCGCTGCTCAAGGGGGTGCGTTTGGTTCACGGCGAACTCGCCGCGGCGCTGGCGCGACTGGGGGTGGAGTCCTACTCGCCTCTGGGTGAGCGCTTTGACCCCGCCGAGCACGAGGCCATGGCCCAGCAGCCGGTGGCGGACGCCGAGAGCGGGACGGTCGTGGAGGTCTACCAGGCGGGCTACCGCCTGGATGGCAACGTCATTCGACCGGCCCGCGTGGTCGTCTCCGTCTAGGAGCAGCTCATGGTCTCGCGTCCCGACTACTACGCCACCCTGGGCCTGGACAAGAAGGCCACGCCCGAGGAGATCAAGAAGGCCTACCGCAAGCTGGCCCGCCAGTACCACCCCGACCGCAACCCGGGCGACAAGCAGGCCGAGGCGCGCTTCAAGGACATCTCCCAGGCCCACGACGTGCTGGGTGACCCACAGAAGCGCAAGCAGTATGACCAGAGCCCCTCGCCGTTCGCGCGGGCCGGCGGGCAGGCGGGCGGTGGGTTCGGGGGCATGGACTTCGACGCCGCGGGCATGGGCGACATCCTGTCCAACCTGTTCGGGGGCGCCTCCGGGGCTGGGCGCGGTCGCACCCAGCAGCCGCGTCCCGAGCGCGGTGCCGATCTCGAGGCCCAGGTGTCGATCAGCTTCGACCAGGCGATCGCCGGGGCCCAGGTGCCGCTGGCCGTGCCCACCTCGGCCACGTGCGCCACCTGCAACGGCACCGGGGCCAAGCCGGGGACCAGGCCCGTGGTCTGCCCACGCTGTCAGGGTCGCGGCATCGAGACGCAGGGACAGGGAATGTTCTCCATCTCCCAGCCGTGCGGGCGCTGCGGCGGCTCGGGCACGATCATCGAGGATCCCTGCCCCACCTGTCAGGGCGCGGGCGCGGTGCGTCAGATCAAGCGCTACCGGGTCAACATCCCCGCCGGGGTCAAGGAGGGAAGTCGCGTGCGCCTGGCCGGCAAGGGCGAGCCCGGCCGTCGCGGCGGCCCGCCGGGCGACCTGTACGTCATCTGCCACGTGGAGCCCTCGACGGTGTTCGCGCGCAAGGGCGACAACGTCGAGGTCGAGGTCCCGCTGACCATCCCCGAGGCGCTGCGGGGAGGAGATGTCGAGGTGCCCACGCTGACCGGGCGCAAGCGCCTGCGGGTTCGTCCCGGCACCCGCCACGGCACCGTGCAGCGCCTGCGCGGCGAGGGACCGGCGCGGCTGGGGGAGAAGGGCCACGGCGACATCCACTACCGCTTCGTGATCGACGTTCCCGACAAGCTCAACCGCAAGCAGAAGGCCGCGGTGGACGCACTCTCCGACGTGCTGGACGGAGATCCGCGTGCCGCCCTGTTCAACGGCGCCTCGCACGCCTCCCGCGCGACGTCTCAGACGGCGGAGGATGAGTGATGGCCGCCTCGCCCGGGGGCCGCGGCGATCTAGGTGATGTAGGCGAGCGTCCCCGGGGACCCGCCCTGCGCCGCGTCTCCACCACGCGCGTGGAGGTGTCCAGCGACCGTGGCGTGTTCATGATCTCGGTGGCCGCCGAGCTGGCGGAGATGCACCCGCAGACGCTGCGCATGTACGAGGCCCGGGGGCTGATCGAGCCCAAGCGCTCGGCCAAGGGAACGCGCCTGTACTCCCACGCCGACGTACAGCGCCTGCGGCGCATACAGGAGATGACCGCCGAGCTGGGGCTCAACCTGGCCGGCGTCGAGCGCGTGCTCGAGCTCGAGGGCCAGCTCGAGCGCATGCGGCGGCGCGTGCGCTCGCTGGAGCGCGACGCCGAGCGCGCCGCCGAGGCCCTTTCCGAGCAGCTCGAGCGCGTGCGCCGATCCTTTCGCGCCGAGCTCGTGCCCTACCGCTCGCACAACACCGACCTGGTGCGCGCCGCCGACGTGCGTGCCTTCTTCCAGAGATAGCCAAGGAACGAGATCCCATGCAACCTGATCGATTCACCATCAAGTCCCAGGAGGCGATCGCGGCGGCCGTGCGCCTGGCCGGCGACCGTCGCAACCCCCAGGTGTCTCCCGTCCACCTGCTCTGCGTCCTGCTCGAGCAGGCGGGCAGCGGCCCGACCCCCGGCGAGGGCGCCGGCGTGGTGCTGCCCGTGCTGGGCAAGCTCGGCGCCCCCCCGGCGGCGATACGCGGCGAGGCCAACGGCGCCCTGGACGCCCTTCCCACCCTGGGCGCGGGCGGTGGCGCCGACCAGCCGGGCCTCGGTTCCGAGCTCGTCTCGGTGCTGCGCGCCGCCGAGCGCGAGGCCGGCGCGCTGAGCGACCAGTACGTCTCCACCGAGCACCTGCTGCTGGCCCTGGCGGCCGAGGCCGGCCCGGCCGGCGACGCCCTGCGTCGCGCGGGCGCCACGCGCGAGCGGCTGCTCGCTGCCCTGGAGGAGGTGCGCGGGCCCCACCACGTCACCGACCAGAGCCCCGAGGACAAGTACCAGGCGCTGGAGCGCTACGGACGCGACCTGACCCAGGCCGCCGAGCAGGGGCGCCTGGACCCGGTCATCGGGCGCGACGATGAGATCCGCCGCGTGATCCAGGTGCTCTCGCGGCGCACCAAGAACAACCCGGTCCTGATCGGCGAGCCCGGGGTGGGCAAGACCGCCATCGTCGAGGGCCTGGCCCAGCGCATCGTCTCCCACGACGTTCCCGAGTCTCTGCGCGACCGGCGCGTGATCTCGCTCGACATGGGCTCGCTGATCGCCGGAGCCAAGTACCGGGGAGAGTTCGAGGACCGCCTCAAGGCCGTGCTCAAGGAGGTCCAGGAGGCGCGGGGCACGGTCATCCTGTTCCTCGACGAGCTGCACACGATCGTGGGCGCCGGCGCCGCGGAGGGCGCCGTGGACGCCGCCAACCTGCTCAAGCCGATGCTCGCCCGCGGCGAGCTGCGCGCGGTGGGGGCCACCACGCTCGACGAGTACCGCAAGCACATCGAGAAGGACGCGGCCCTGGAGCGGCGCTTTCAGCCGGTGATGGTGGGCGAGCCCTCGGTGGCCGACACGATCGCCATCCTGCGCGGTCTCAAGGAGCGCTACGAGGTCCATCATCAGGTGCGCATCCAGGACAACGCCCTGATCGCCGCCGCCACGCTGTCGCAGCGCTACATCGCCGATCGCTTCCTGCCCGACAAGGCCATCGACCTGATCGACGAGGCAGCCTCGGGCCTGCGCGTGGAGAAGGACTCGGTGCCCACCGAGATCGACGAGGTCGAGCGGCGCGTCATGCAGCTGGAGATCGAGCGCGCCTCACTGGAGCAGGAGAGCGACGCCTCCTCCGGTGAGCGCCGCGAGGTGATCGAGCGGGAGCTGGGCGACCTGCGCGAGCGCGCGGCGGCCATGCGCGCGGTGTGGCAGAGCGAGAAGGAGGCCATGGACCGCGTCGGCGAGGTCAAGCGGCGCCTCGAGGAGGCGCGCGTGGAGGCCGAGCGCGCCGAGCGCGACGCCGACCTGCAGCGGGCCGCCGAGCTGCGCTACGGCGAGATCCCCGACCTGGAGCGACAGCTGTCCGAGCTGGAGGCCGCGGAGCTGCGCGCTCCCGACGGCGAAGGTGCCGTCTACCTCAAGAACGAGGTCGACGCCGACGACATCGCCGGCGTGGTGGCGCGCTGGACGCGCATCCCCGTCTCGCGCCTGCTCGAGGGTGAGGTGGAGAAGCTGATCCACATGGAGGACCGCCTGCATGAGCGCGTCATCGGCCAGGACGAGGCGGTCGAGGCGGTGGCCAGCGCGCTGCGCCGCTCCCGGGCCGGCCTGCAGGATCCCGACCGCCCGATCGGCACCTTCCTGTTCCTGGGCCCGACCGGGGTGGGCAAGACCGAGCTCGCGCGGGCCCTGGCCGAGTTCATGTTCGACAGCGCCGACGCGATGGTGCGCATCGACATGTCGGAGTACATGGAGAAGCACTCCGTCTCGCGCCTGGTGGGCGCGCCTCCGGGCTACGTCGGCTATGAGGAGGGCGGTCAGCTCACCGAGGCGGTGCGCCGTCGGCCCTACAGCGTGGTGCTCCTGGACGAGATCGAGAAGGCCCACAGCGACGTGTTCAATGTCCTGCTGCAGGTCATGGACGACGGTCGGCTCACCGACGGGCAGGGGCGCACGGTGGACTTCAAGAACAGCGTCCTGATCATGACCTCGAACATCAGGGTGTCGGCGGGCGGCGTCGACGGCCTGATCAACGCCAGCGCGAGCGCGGGCGCCGACCTGCGCGGCGAGCTGCAGGAGCACTTCAAGCCCGAGTTCATCAACCGCCTGGACGACATCGTGCGCTTCGCCGCGCTTGACCGTGAGCAGATCGGCGCGATCGTCGACCTGCAGGTGGCGCGGGTGGTCGAGCGGGTGCGCCAGCGGGGCGTGGAGGTCACGCTCACCCCCCAGGCGCGGGAGCTGCTCGGCGACATGGGCTATGACCCGACCTACGGCGCGCGGCCACTGAAGCGGGTCATCCAGAAGCAGCTGGTCGACCGCCTGGCCATCGCCCTCCTGGAGGGGACGTTCCGTGAGGGCGACACGGTGCGCGTCGACGCCCTCGAGGGCGAGCTCGTGCTGCGGCGCGACCGCGAGGAAGACGACGTTCCCTCAGAGCTGGCCGGGCAGGCGGCCTGAGGGCTCCCGGCATCGGGGGGGGGCGCGCGTCTAAAAGTGGCGCGGTCCCCGGTCGATGGGATACAACCCTCATCTGCTCCTCCAGACGCCCACGGCGCCCCGCACCACAACCCGACGGAGGCCTCATGCCGACCTACATCATGCACTGCACGCTCACGCCCGAGGGCGTCCAGACGGTCAAGAACAACCCGCAGCGCATCCGTGAGGTGAACAAGGAGGTCGAGCAGCTGGGCGCCTCCGTGCGCGCCCAGTGGGCCACCCTCGGGCACGTCGACTTCGTGAGCATCGTGGAGGCACCCGACGAGGGCACCATGGCGCGCGTCTCGCTGGAGCTGGGCTCGCGTGGTACCGGTCGCTACGAGACGCTTCCCGCCATCCCCATGGAGGACTTCATCGCATCGCTGTAGTCCTCCGCGGTCCTCCGAGCGCGCACGACACCCGGTGAGGGTCCTGGTCGTAGGAGGCGGCGGGCGCGAGCACGCCCTGGTGCGCGCGCTGGCGCGCTCGCCCCAGCGACCGCAGCTGCTGTGCGCGCCGGGCAACCCGGGCATCGGCGTCGACGCACGCCTGGTCGACGTAGCCGCGCAGGACAGCGACGGCCTGCTCGCCGCGGTGGCGCGGGAGGCGATCGACCTGACCGTGGTGGGCCCGGAGGCGCCGCTCGTCGACGGTCTCGTCGACAGGCTCACCGCCGCAGGCCACCGCGCCTTCGGCCCCACCATGGCCGCGGCGCGCCTGGAGGGCTCCAAGGCCTACGCAAAGCAGGCGATGGCCGAAGCAGGCGTGCCCACAGGTGCCTGGCGGGAGGTCGGCGACCTGGCTGGTGGACGAGCCGCGGTGGCTGAGCTGGCCGGCGCCGCCGGGGTGGTGATCAAGGCCGACGGCCTGGCCGCGGGCAAGGGCGTGACGGTGGCCGCCGACGCCGCCGAGGCCGACCGGGCGCTGGGTGACATCTTCGCGCGGGGCCGCTTCGGGGCCGGCGCCCGTGCCCTGGTGGAGGAGCGCCTGGTCGGGGCCGAGCTCTCCCTGCTGGCGCTGTGCGACGGCCACCGGGCGCTGCCCATGGCGCCCGCCCAGGACTACAAGCGCATCTTCGACGGCGACCGCGGTCCCAACACCGGGGGGATGGGCGCCTACTCGCCGGTGCCGGGCAGCGACGCCGCGTGGACGACCCGGATGAGCGCCGTGGTGCACCAGCCCGTCGTCGACCTGATGCGCGTCCGGGGAACGCCCTTTCACGGGATCCTGTACGCCGGGCTCATGCTCAGCGAGGCCGGTCCGCGGGTGCTCGAGTACAACGTGCGCCTGGGCGATCCGGAGACCCAGGCGGTACTGCCGCGCCTGCGCTCTGATCTGCTCGCCGTGCTGTTGGCGGCCACCGAGCCGGGCGGCCTGCGGGGGATGAGCCTGGAGTGGGCGCCTGAATGGGCGGTGACGGTGGTCCTGGCCAGCGCGGGCTACCCGGGCTCGGTCACGTGTGGGGAGCCGATCAGTGGGCTGCAGGAGGTGTCCCAGCGCGCGGAGGTAAGCCACGCCGGCACCGCGCGCTCAGACGGGCGCCTGGTTACCGCCGGAGGGCGCGTGGTGGCGGTCACCGGGCTGGGCCCGGACGCGGCCGGCGCCCGCGACGCCGCGTATGCTGCCGCTGAGATGATCGACTTCCCGGGCCGACAGATGCGCCGCGACATCGCGCTGCGCGCGGTGCAGGCCGAGGTTCCGCCCGCGCCGGAGGTCGAGCCGGTGCCGGTGGCCGACCCGGCACTCGAGCCGGTCGGAGATGCTGACCCTGCGCTCGCGCCGCAGGACCTGTCCGAGGCTCAGGTGCGCGAGGAGGTGCGCGAAGAGTTCGCCGAGCTGGACGTCGACACCCCTCGAGTGGGGGTGGTCATGGGGTCCAAGAGCGACATGGAGCTCATGGACAAGGCCTGTCAGGAGCTCCGCGACCGCGACATCCTGCACGAGGTGCGGGTGATGTCCGCCCACCGTGAGCCCGACGTGGTGGCCGACTACGCCCGCAACGCCAAGATGCGCGGGCTGCGCGTGATCATCGCCGGCGCGGGGATCTCGGCCGCGCTGCCCGGGGCCGTGGCCGCCCACACCGACCTGCCGGTGATCGGCGTGCCGCTGTCAGGCCGCCTGACCGCGGCGGGTGGCCTGGACGCCATCCTGTCGATCGTGCAGATGCCCCCCGGCGTTCCCGTGGCCTGCGTCGGGCTGGACAATCCGCGCAACGCGGCCATCCTGGCCGCGCAGATTCTCGGCTCCTACTAGGGCCTGTCCACGTCCGAGGCAGACGAGTCGCGCGGCGGTTGGCGGCGGCGCGCGCGTCGCTTGCCTCAGGCTCCCGGCGCGGTCCCCTGGGACGGGCTCGCGGGAGCCATGTACGGGCAGATAGTGGTCATGTCGGTAGTGGCCGCCCTGGAGATTCACGAGCGCGCCGCCGCGACGCAGACGCTGGCCGCGGTCGCCCTCACCCTTGTCGTCTTCTGGCTGGCTCACGTCTACGCCGAGACGCTGGCCGAGGCGGGCGGCTTCACGCATGCCGCCGGGCTGGCTCGGCGCGAGCTGCCGATGGTCGCCGTGGCGCTGCCCACCCTGCTCGTGCTCGCGCTGGGTGCGCTGGGCGTGCTCTCGCGGCGTCACTCGGTGACCGCGTCGATAGCGGCGGGTGCCGCGATCCTCTTCGCGCTCGCCGCGGGCGAGGCCCGGCGCAGGGGCAGGCCGGCGCCGGACGCGCTCGGCGTCGGGCTGGTGGCCGTCGCCCTCGGGTTGGCCATCGTGGCGCTGAAGACGGTGGTGCATTGAGCCGACGGGGTCGAACGCCGAGCGCACCGGACGCGCGGGTGCCGGGATAATCGTCGAGCCATGATCGACCGCTACACCCGCCCCGAGCTCGGCCGCCTGTGGACCGACCACGCCCGCATGGAGGCCTGGCGGCGGGTCGAGGTGGCAGCGTGCGAGGAGCTCGGCGGCCTGCTGGGCGAGCAGGGTCCCACGCCAGCGGACCTGCAGGCCATCCGCGAGGCCAGCTTCACGGTGCGGGCCGTCCTCGAGCGCGAGCGGGAGACCGATCACGACGTCGCCGCCTTCGTGGACGTGCTGGGCGCCGCGGCGGGGACGGCCGGTCGCTGGGTGCACTTCGGCCTGACCTCCTCAGACGTGCTGGACACCGCCCTGGCGTTGCAGCTGCGGGCCGCCGGCGAGGTGATCGTGCCCGCCGCGCGCGAGCTGGTGGACGCGCTGGCCGCGCGCGCCCGCGAGCATCGCGCCACCCTGTGCGTCGGGCGCACGCACGGCGTGCACGCCGAGCCCACCACCCTGGGCGTCAAGCTGGCCGGCCTGGCCATGGAGGCCCACCGTAACGCCGAGCGCCTGAGCCACGCCTTCGACCAGGTCGCCGTGGGAGCGGTCTCCGGGGCGGTGGGCACCTACTCGGCCACCCATCCGCGCTTTGAGGCGGCGGTGCTCGAGCGCCTCGGCCTGGGCGCGGAGCCCGTGTCCACGCAGGTCGTCCCGCGCGATCGCCACGCCGAGCTCTTGAGCGCCATCGCCCTGGCGGGGGCGGGACTCGAGCGCCTGGCCACCGAGGTGCGCCATCTGCAGCGCACCGAGGTCCTGGAGGCCAGCGAGCCCTTCCGCGCCGGGCGCCAGAAGGGCAGCTCGGCCATGCCCCACAAGCGCAACCCGATCGTCTCCGAGCGCATCAGCGGATTGGCGCGCATCCTGCGTGGCAACGCCCAGGCGGCGCTGGAGAACGTCGCCCTCTGGCACGAGCGCGACATCTCCCACTCAGGCGTCGAGCGGGTGATCCTGCCCGACTCTACCATCCTCATCCACTACATGCTGGGGCTGGCCACGCGCGTGGTATCGGGCTTGGTGGTCGACTCCGAGCGCATGCGCGCCAACCTGGAGATCACCCACGGCGCGCTGTTCTCCCAGGCCGTGCTGCTGGCCCTGGTCGAGCAGGGCCTACCGCGCGACCAGGCCTACCGCATCGCGCAGGAGAACGCCCAGCGCGCCTGGGACGAGGGCGTGCCCCTGCGCCAGCTGCTGGAACGCGAGCCGCGGGCCGCCGGGCTGGACCTCGACCGCGTCTTTGACCACCGGCGTTTCACCCGCCACGCGGCCGAGATCGTCGACCGCCTGGACGCCATCGCCTGAGCGGGAGAGCTCGCCGTGCGCCGGACTGGGGTGGCGAGGTCTGGTGGCGGCCAACGCAGGGTGTGGACGGACCCTGTGGTGACGGTCTCGCGGCGTCCCCAGCTGCTCGGCCACGGCGCTCGCGGCGCTCGGGCGACCCCGAGAGCGGGCGGCGCGTCCGCGCGTGGCCAGCAGGGCTTTTGCGCAGAGTGCGGGGTGGGCCTCTGGGAGCTGATCGCGGCGCGTCGGGCCAACGGCCGTGCGCGCCGCCGCCGTCGCTACAGTCGAGCCGATGGCCGATCAGCTGGACCTGCCCCTGCTGGCCTCCGGCAAGGTGCGCGAAATGTACGTGCTGGACGCGCAGCGTCTGCTCATGGTGGCCTCCGACCGCGTCTCCACCTACGACGTGGTCCACCCCACGCCGATCCCGGGCAAGGGCGCCGTGCTCACCGGGCTGTCGGTGTTCTGGTTTGGCCTCACCCGCGAGGTGGTGGCCAACCACCTGATATCGGCCACCGCGGGGGTGCCGGCCCAGGTTCGGGGACGTGCGCTGGCCGTGCGCAGGCTGCGGATGCTGCCCGTGGAGTGCGTGGTGCGCGGCTACCTGACGGGGTCGGGCTGGAAGGAGTACCAGGACAGCGGGGCGGTCTGTGGCATCGAGCTGCCCGCCGGACTCGTCGAGTCCGACCGGCTACCGGAGCCGATCTTCACTCCCGCCACCAAGGCCGAGGTGGGCGACCACGACGAGAACATCGACTTCGAGGGAGCGGTACGCGCCGTTGGCGATCGCGCCCTGGCCGAGCGCCTGCGCGACATCTCGGTGGAGGTGTACAAGCGGGCCGCCGACCATGCTCGCGAGCGCGGCGTCATCCTGGCCGACACGAAGTTCGAGCTCGGACTGGATGAGAGCGGTGAGGTCGTGCTAGCTGACGAGGTGCTGACGCCCGATTCCTCTCGCTTCTGGCCCGCGGACTCCTATGAGCCGGGACGCGCCCAGCCCAGCTTTGACAAGCAGTACGTGCGCGACTGGGCGGCGGGCAGCGGTTGGGACAAGTCTTCGCCGGCCCCGGCGTTGCCCGATGAGGTGGTCGCGCGCACCCGGGAGCTCTACGCGGAGGCCTACGAGCGCATCGTGGGCGAGCCGCTGTCGGCGTGGCTGGCGCGCAGTGACGCGACGCAGGTCTCCGGGACCGATGTCGCCGCCGCTCAGGGCGGCCCCACCACGCCCGCGGGAGCGCGGGAGTGAGGGCCCGCGTGCTCGTGCGCCCCCGCGAGGGCATCCTCGATCCGCAGGGGCAGGTGGTGGAGCGTGCGCTCCCGGCGCTGGGCTTTCACGGTGCGCGCAACGTCCACGTGGGTCGTCTGATCGAGCTCGACGTGGATGATCCGGCGGCGCTGCCGGCGATGTGCGAGGGCCTGCTGACCAATCCGCTGATCGAGGACTACGAGGTCCTGGCCGAGGACGGCACCGCGGTGGCCGACGGGGGGCGTGCGGAGGCGCCGGACGCTCCGCCTCTGGCCGAGCAGCGGTGAAGCTCGGCGTCGTTCGCTTCCCCGGCTCGTGCGACGAGGTCGACGCGCAGCTGGCGGCGTCGCGGGTGGGCGAGGCGGTGCTGCTGTGGCACGGTGATCGCGACCTGCAGGGCGTCGACGCGGTGATCGTGCCCGGAGGCTTCTCCTACGGGGACTACCTGCGCGTGGGAGCGATCGCGCGCCTTTCGCCGGTGATGGACGCGGTGGGCGAGTTCGCTCGGGCGGGCGGCCCGGTGCTGGGGATCTGCAACGGCTTTCAGGTCCTGTGCGAGGCGGGTCTGCTGCCCGGCGCGCTGCTTCCCAACCTCAGCCTGCGCTTCGTCTGCCGGCAGGTCGAGGTGGTGCTCGACAGCGTGCGCACCCCGTTCACCCGTGGCGGTGAGGTCGGCGAGCGACTGTCGATTCCCATCAAGCACACGACGGGGCGCTACTACGCGCCGCAGCCAGTGCTCCAGAGCATGCAGGCACACGAGCAGATAGTCCTGCGCTACGCGGCGGGCGTCAACCCCAACGGATCTCTGGGCGACATCGCCGGCGTGTGCAACGAACAGGGCAACGTGCTCGGCCTGATGCCCCACCCCGAGCACGCCGTGGACGAGCTCACCGGCTCCTCTGACGGCCTGCGCCTGTTTGCCTCGCTGGCGCAGACGTCCCCGGAGTCCGGGACGGCCGCGGCGTCGTCGCCGCAGCGCGCACGGGCGAGCACCCATGCCTGACCAGGCGACGGGGGCGGGCGCGACCGCGCCCGCCGCCCCCGAGCTACAGCGCGCGCTGGAGCTGGGCCTTACCACTGACGAGTTTGCGCTGATCGTGTGCAAGCTCGGACGCGCTCCCAGTCAGGTCGAGCTTGCCTGCTTCTCGCTGCTGTGGTCTGAGCACTGCGCCTACAAGCATTCGCGTCGGCTGCTGCGCACGCTGCCCAGCGACGGTCCGGCGCTGGTCATGGGACCGGGAGAGAACGCCGGCGCGGTCGATGTGGGCGACGGCCTGGTGTGCGCCTTCAAGGTGGAGTCCCACAACCACCCCAGCGCGGTTGAGCCCTTCCAGGGCGCGGCCACCGGGGTGGGAGGGATCCTGCGCGACGTGTTCGCTGTGGGCGCGCGGCCAATTGCGATCCTCGACTCGCTGCGCTTCGGCGAGCCGACATCGGCGCGCTCGCGCTACCTGCTCGACCGCGCCGTGGGTGGCATCGGTCACTACGGCAACTCGATCGGGGTGCCCACCGTGGGCGGCGAGGTCTACTTCGAAGGCCCCTACGAGCGCAGCTGCCTGGTCAACGCGATGTGCGTGGGGCTGGCGCCGCGCGAGCGCCTGATCCGCTCGGCCGCGGCGGGCGTGGGCAACCGGCTGATCCTGTTCGGCGCGTCCACGGGGCGCGACGGCATCGGGGGCGCGTCGGTGCTGGCCTCGGCGGAGCTCGGCGCCGACGACGCCAGCAAGCGCCCGAGCGTGCAGATCGGCGATCCCTTCGAGGAGAAGAAGCTCCTCGAGTGCTCGCTGGAGCTGCTCGACCGCGAGCTGCTGGTGGCCCTGCAGGACCTCGGAGCGGCGGGACTGACCTCCTCGGCCGCGGAGATGGCCAGCAAGGGCCAGGTGGGCCTGGACATACACGTCGACCGCGTGCCCCTGCGCGAGGCGGGGCTCGAGCCCTTCGAGGTCATGGTCTCGGAGTCCCAGGAGCGCATGCTGTGCGTGGCCGTACCCGAGCGCGTGGACGAGGTCATGGCCGTGTGCGCGCACTGGGAGACGCGCGCGACGGTGGTCGGCGAGGTGACCGCGACAGGACGGATGCGCGTGCTCGACGGCGGCGTGGTGGTGGGTGACATGCCCGTGGCGGCGCTGGTCGACGACTGCCCCCTGTATGACCTCGATCCCCAGGAGCCCGGCGAGCAGATCTACCCGGCACCGACGCGCACGCTGGACAGCGAGCAGCCCGGCGACATCCTGCTCAGCCTGCTGGCCAGTCCGAACGTGGCCTCGCGCCGGCCGCTGTTCGAGCAGTACGACGCGCTGGTGGGCTCGCGCAGCGTGCGCCGGCCCGGACAGGCCGACGCCGCCGTCCTGCTGCTGCGCCCCGAGGCGCGCGCGGGTGAAGGGGCGGCGGTGACCGCCCTGGCCGTGTCCATCGACGCCAACGGGCGCCGCGTGGCCTGTGACCCCTACCGGGGAACGCAGGAGGCCGTGCTCGAGTGCGCGGCCAACCTGGCCTGCGTGGGCGCCGAGCCGCTGGGCCTGACCAACTGCCTGAACTTCGCCAATCCCGAGAAGCCGCACATCGCCTGGCAGCTCAGCGAGGCCGTGCGCGGGCTGGGCGACGCCTGCCGCGCGCTGGGCATCCCGGTGGTGGGAGGCAACGTCTCCCTCTACAACGAGGGCGCCGAGGGCCCGATCTACCCCACGCCGGTGGTCGGCATGGTCGGCCTGGTCCCCGACGCGCGGGTCACGGCCGTCAGCGGCTTCGTCGCCGCGGGCCATGTGGTGGCCCTGGTCGGGCCTTTTCGCCCCGACCTGGACGGGTGCGAGCTGGCCAAGCTGCAGGGCCGCGGGCTGCCCCGCCGCCTGGCCGACTACGACCTCGACGCGATCGACGGCGCCCGCGCCGCCGTACGCGACGCCGTACGTGCGGGCGCGCTGGCCAGTGCCCACGATGTCGCCGAGGGCGGCTTGGCGGTGGCGCTGGCCGAGTGCTGCCTGGCCGGCGGGATGGGAGCCAGCGTCACCGTGGCGGCGCCCGAGCCCGCGCCCGCGAGCGACGTCACCGGGCCGGGCAGCGCCGCGGCGCTCACCGCGCTCTTCGGCGAGGGACCCGGCGGCTGGGTCGTGTCCGGCGAGGTGGGCGCCCTGCACGCCCTGCGCGAGCGTGTCGCGGTGCGCCACCTGGGCGAGGTCGGAGGGAAGCGGCTGCAGATCACGGTCGGCCCCGAGCGGCTGGCCTGGGACATCGCGCAGATGACGGCCGCGAACGAGACGCTGGCCTCCCTTTTCTAGAAGATCGAGGCAACGCTCTACCGCAGGTACGGGGCGTTCACGCGACCGCGCCGGGAGCTGGCCGGCGCGCGAAGCCAAGGGATGGCGCTGCTACTGTGCGACGGGTTGCGGGAGCGCCCCGTCGGGCGGGTTCGCGGCCTGTCTCAGAGCCATGAGCCCTGACTTCTTCGACGCCGATCAGCGCGAGGGACCGCGCGATGAGTGCGGTGTCTTTGGCGTCTTTGCGCCGGGGCACGACGTGTCGCGACTGGCGTACTTCGCGCTCTACGCGCTTCAGCACCGCGGCCAGGAGTCGGCGGGCATCGCCGCGGCCGATCACGGCGGGCACATCATGACCCGTCGCGAGCTGGGGCTGGTCAACCAGGTGTTCAGCGAGAACGACCTGCGCACGCTGTCGGGCGACCTGGCCATCGGGCACGTGCGCTACTCGACCACCGGCTCCAACGCGTGGGAGAACTCACAGCCCGTGCAGCGCTCGGTCGGCACGCACGGCTCGCGGCGCGAGGTGGCCCTGGGCCACAACGGCAACCTCATCAATGCGGTGGCCCTGCACGACGAGCTCTCCGAGCGGGGGGTCACCTTCAGCTCGACCTCGGACTCGGAGATCATCGCCGCGCTGATCGCCACCCACCCGGCCGAGCGCATCGAGGACGCCATCGCCGCCGTGCTGCCCCGTCTGGAGGGCGCCTTCTCGATCGTGGTCATGACCAAGGATCGCGTGGTCGCGTTTCGCGACCCGCATGGTCTGCGCCCGCTGGCCCTGGGGGCGATCGAGGCGCCCGCGAACGGCGACGGGCGGGTCCGCTACTGCGTGGCCTCTGAGTCATGCGCGTTTGACATCATCGGCGCCAAGCTGCTGCGCGACGTCGAGCCGGGAGAGATGGTGTCCCTGAGCGCCGAGGGCCTGGAGAGCCGCCAGGTGGTCAGCGGCAAGCGGCGCGCGCTGTGCGTGTTCGAGCACATCTACTTCGCGCGGCCGGACTCGCGCATGGGCGGTCAGGTGCTCCAGGTGGTGCGCGGGCGCATGGGCGAGATCCTGGCCCGCGAGGCCCCGGCGCAGGCCGACCTGGTCATCCCCGTGCCCGACTCGGGCAATCCCGCCGCGCGAGGCTACGCGCGCGCCAGCGGCCTGCCCCAGGACGACGGCTTCGTCAAGAACCGCTACGTGGCCCGCACGTTCATCCAGCCCGGTCAGGAGCTGCGCAAGCACGGGCTGCGGATGAAGTTCAACCCCCTGCCCGACGTGGTCGCTCACAAGCGCCTGGTCGTCGTCGACGACTCGATCGTGCGCGGGAACACCACGCGTCAGATCGTGCAGATGCTGCGCGACGCCGGCGCCCGTGAGATCCACCTACGCATCTCCGCGCCGCCGATCATGCATCCCTGTCACTACGGCATCGACATGTCCACCAGCGAGGAGATGATCGCTCACGGGCGCACGGTGGCCGAGGTGGCGCAGGAGCTGGGCTGTGACTCGCTGAGCTACCTTTCCCTGGCCGGTGTCTACGAGGCCGTCCAGGGCTCGCGCGACGGCCACTGCGACGCGTGCTTCAGCGGCGAGTACCCGGTCACCGGGACCGACGAGGCTCAGGGCAAGTACGCCCTCGAGCTGCCGCTGGTCAACGCCTGAGGATCGCGCCGCCGGAGCGTCGCTCAGCGCCCGGTGGGCGCGGCGCGCCTGCTGATCATCAGTCGAGCGGAGCGGTGCTGCGCGCCCGGGTGGCGTCGCTGTAGACGTTGTTGTAGGGCCGGTGGGCGATGAGTCCACCGCGCCGGCGGGACTCGAGCCCCGAGACGACTGCGAACACGCCACCGGCGACGATGAGCACGGTTACGAACATGGATTTCCTTCCTTTCCTGGGGAGTGCGTTCCGTCTCATCTAGGGATACCTGTAGGTATGTGAAACCTCTGTGAGGCGGCGCACAGTGGTGGGTCCCTGCGTCCGCGTCGCTAACGTCCGCTGCGCATGGCCGAAGCCCACCCACGCGCACCGCACCCGCTGCCCGTCGGCGTGCTCGTGTCGGGCGCGGGGACGAACCTTCAGGCCCTGCTGGACACCGTCCACGGCGCGGAGGCCGAGATCGTGGCGGTGGCCTCGAGCAGTCCGCAGGCCGCCGCGCTTGCGCGCGCGCAGCAACGCGGCATCGAGACGGCGACCTTCGCCCGTGCCGAGCACGGCGACCGCGGACAGAGAGACCGAGCGTTGGCTGAGTGGCTGCTGGCGCGCGGCGCCCGGCTGGTGGTGCTGGCCGGCTACATGGAGCTGCTCAGCGAGGAGTTCCTGGCGCGCTTTGAGCAGGGCGTCATCAATGTGCATCCCTCGCTGCTGCCTGCCTTCCCGGGCCTGGGCGCGATCGAGCAGGCACTGAGCTACGGGGTGAAGGTGTTCGGGGTCACCGTGCACTTCGTCGACGGCGGCATCGACTCGGGTCCGGTGATCCTGCAGGCCGCGCTCGAGCTGCCCGACGCGGACGGCGCGCCGCAGGTGCTGCGCGCGCTGCGCCCCCTCGAGCACGCGCTGCTACCCGAGGCGGTACGGCTGATCGCCGCCGAGAAGCTCAGGCGCGACCCGCAGAACCCGAGGCGGGTCCTGACCGGCGGATAGGCTCCGCCCATGTCCGCGCGCGACCACGGAGCCTCGGTGGCGGCGGGAGCGCTGCTGGCGGCCGAGCCGGGAACGGTGCGGGTGCGCCGCGCCCTGCTGTCGGTGTCAGACAAGCGCGGCGTGGCCGACTTCGCGCGTGGCCTGGCAGCGCTGGGGGTGGAGCTGGTCTCCACCGGGGGGACCGCGCGCGCCCTGTCCGAGGCCGGGTTGGCGGTGCGTGCGATCGAGGACTTCACCGGCTTCCCCGAGATCATGGACGGGCGGGTAAAGACGCTGCATCCGCGCCTGTACGCCGGGCTGCTGGCTCTACGCGACAACCCCGAGCACGTGCGCGCGGCCGAGGAGCAGCAGATCGAGCCCGTCGACCTCGTGTGCGTGAACCTGTATCCCTTCGAGCGCACCGTGGCCCGCGGCGACGCCGGCGACGCCGAGGTGATCGAGAACATCGACATCGGCGGGCCCACCATGATCCGCGCGGCGGCCAAGAACCATCCGTTTGCCGCCGTGGTCGTTGATCGCGCTGACTACGACGCCGTGCTTGACGAGCTGCGCGCGCAGGAGGCCACGCTGGGTGCCGACACGCGCCGGCGCCTGGCCGCCCGTGCCTTCGCCTACACCGCCCGCTACGACGCGGCCATCTCGGGTTGGTTCGCGCGTCGCGACGGCGAGGACCTGCCCGCCGAGCAGGTGCGCGCCTATGAGAAGGTCAGCGACCTGCGCTACGGGGAGAACCCTCACCAGCGCGCCGGCTACTACGCGCAGGTCGGTGCCCCGACGCACCTGCTCGCCGGCGTGCGCCAGCTACACGGCAAGGAGCTGTCGTTCAACAACCTGCTCGACCTCAGCTCCGCGCGCGAGCTGGTCGAGGACTTCGAGGAGCCGGCCTGCGCGATCGTCAAGCACAACAACCCGTGTGGCTGTGCGCTGGCCGCAGGGGTGCGGGAGGCCTACGAGCGTGCCCTGGCCACCGACCCCCTGAGCGCCTTCGGCGGGGTGGTCGCGCTCAACCGCCGCGTCGACCTCGCGCTGGCCGCGCTTCTGAGCGAGCAGTTCGTGGAGGTGCTGCTGTCTCCGGGCTTCGATGAGGACGCGCTGGCGCTGCTGTCGGCCAAGCCCGCCGTGCGCCTGCTCGAGCTCTCAGCCTGGCCGCCCTCCTCCCACGAGCCGGAGCACAAGCCGGTGCTGGGGGGCATCCTGGTGCAGGACCGCGACCGGGTCAGCGAGACCCGCGCGGACATGCAGGTGCTCACGCGCCGCGACCCCAGCGAGCGTGAGTGGAGCGACCTGGCCTTCGCCTGGGGCGTGTGCCGTCACGTGCGCTCCAACGCCATCGTCCTCGCGCGCGAGCAGGCGACGGTGGGCATCGGGGCGGGGCAGATGAGCCGCGTGGACGCGGTGCGCATCGCCGTCGAGAAGGCCCGTGACGCTCAGCCCGATCGGCTCCCCGGCGCGGCCCTGGCCTCCGACGCCTACTTCCCGTTCGCCGATGGGCCGCAGCTGGGCATCGAGGCCGGCGTCACCGCGATCATCCAGCCGGCTGGGTCGGTGCGCGATGCGGAGGTCATCGCCGCCGCCGACGCCGCCGGCGTGGCCATGGTCGCTACCGGGCGGCGCCACTTCCGCCACTGAGAGCCGCGGAGATGCGGGCCGCAGAGCGACGCAGTCACACGATGGGCCGCCTGGGACTCGAACCCAGAACCACGGGGTTAAAAGCCCCTTGCTCTACCGCTTGAGCTAACGGCCCGCGGCGTGGGCCAACCTATCGTCTCTGAGCGGGGCCTAGAGCGTGGCCAACGCGCTGGACGGACCGCACGCCAGGCGCAAGCGACCGCCCGTGGGGCTCTGCGCGGTGCCCGTGGCGCTGCCGGCGCGCTGCAGCAGATCGGTCATCGCGGCGGCCTCGATGGGCCGCGCGAAGTGATAGCCCTGACCCCAGGTGCAGCCCATCTCGTTCAGGCGCATCACCTGCTCGGGCGTCTCGATTCCCTCGGCGATCACGCGCAGGGCAAGGCTCTGGCCGAGGTCGACGATGGCCTGGGCGAGGGCCGACTCGCCCGACTGCGCGATGCCGTCGACGAAGGACTTGGCGATCTTGAGGATGTCGATCGGAAAGCGGCGCAGGTACTGAAGCGAGGAGTACCCGGTGCCGAAGTCGTCGACGGCCAGCTGCACGCCCAAGCGCTTGAAACCGTCCAGGGTGCGGGCGATGAGCTCCACGTCGTTCATCAGCAGGGTCTCGGTGATCTCGACGATCAGGCACCCCGGATCCAGGCCCGAGCGCTCCAGCGCCTCGGCCACCTCGTACACCGCACCCGGCTGGTAGAGCTGGGTGACCGACAGGTTCACGCTCACCGCCAGCGGCGACGCGCGCCCGAAGCTCTCCTGCCAGATCACCCCCTGGCGACAGGCCTGGTTGAGCACCCAGCGGCCGATCGGAGCGATGAGGCCGCTCTCCTCGGCGCAGGGGATGAAGGCGTCAGGGGAGAGCAGGCCGCGCTCGGGGTGATTCCAGCGGATCAGCGCCTCGGCACCCGCCAGCGCGCCGTCGGCGATGGCCACGATCGGCTGGTAGCGCAGCGTGAACTCGTTGCGCTCCAGAGCGAGCCGGAGCTCGCTCTCCAGGCGCACGCGCTCGACGATCACCGCGTGCATGGCCGGGGCGAAGACGGCGTAGCGGTTCTTGCCGCGGCTCTTGGCTCGATACATGGCCAGGTCGGCATTGCGCATGAGGTCGTCCTCGGCGGAGTGGCGCGGCGCGATGCCGATGCTCGCGCTGAGCGAGACGCGGCGCCCGTGGAGCAGCAGCGGCTCGTTCAGGGCGCCCATGATGCGGCTGGCCACGAGCGCAGCTTCGGACTCGCTGCTCAAGCCGTCGAGCAGCACGGCGAACTCGTCGCCGCCGAAGCGGGCGGCCGTGTCGTTCGGGCGCAGGCAGCTCCGCAGCCGGTGGGCGACCTCGACCAGGACCTGGTCGCCGGCCTGATGGCCGAGGTCGTCGTTGATGCGCTTGAATCCGTCGAGGTCCATGAAGAGCACCGCGACCGTCGACTGCGCGCGCTCGGCCCGATGTGCCGTCTGAGTCAGGCGCTCGAGGAAGAGACCCCGGTTGGGCAGGCCGGTCAGGGTGTCGTGAAAGGCCCGGTGCACGGCCTCGTCGAGCCTGCGGGCGGCAGCCACCGCGACGCTCGCATGCTCGGCGTAGGTGAGGAGCAGATGCTGCTCGTTCTCGCTGTAGCGGCGCGCGGTGCGGGAGGTGGAGACGGCCAGGCTGCCCATCACTCGATCGCCATCGTGCAGAGGGGCGGCCATGGCCGCCTGACAGCCGCGGTCAGAGAAGAAGGGCAGGGCCCCCGGGTGATGGGAGTAGTCGTGCATGACGACCAGTCGCCGGTCGGCCACCGCCTGCCCGGCGGTCCCGTCGCCGATGGCCACGCGCTCCTGCTGGGCCGCCGCGTCGCTAGTCAGGCCGTGGTGGGCGACCAGCATGAGTCCGCCCTCGTGGTCGGGGTCGAGCAGGTGCAGCTCTGCGAGCTCGTCGCCCAGCAGCTCGCTGGCCCCGGCCGCCACCGCCTCGAGCACCGTCGCGAGGCCCGTGCTGCTGACGATCGAGCGTTGGACGCGTATCAGCCGTTCAAGCAGGACCTGACGCTCTTGCAGCGTCCCGATCAGCTCTGCGCTGTCGCGCCTGTGCATCTCCGGCTGGCGCGTTTGGTCCAGCGGGCCGGCGCCCACCCCGAGGTATCCGAGCACGAGGGCCAGGACGCGCGCCATGCCGCCCAACAGCTCGCTCTCGGCCGCGGAGAAGCCCGTGCCTTCGCGACGTGCCACCACCAGGGTGGTGGGGGGGCCCTGGGCGCGCGCGGCCAGGGCGCTGAGCCTGGGGCTGCCGGCGAAGTGCAGGGTGTCGCGCAGACCCAGCGCGACCGCCGCAAGCTGTGCCGGCGGGGCATCGTTGACGACGCCCACCGTCGCGGCGACCTCGCCGTCGCAGAGCACCGCCCCGCCCACCGCCTCCAGCGCCTCGACGGCGGCCCGCGCAGCTGCCGCTGCGGCCTCCGCCGATTCGCCGCAGTTGGCCAGGGCGGTCAAGAAGCCGTTGAGGTGCTGCGTGCCCCAACTGTCGTCAAGCGTGGTGGACACGATGACCGAACCCACCCTCACCACCGGCTCGGCGGCGGCCCGAAGGCGCAGGTAGACGACGGCGGGCAGCCTGGCCACCCCCCGGTGCGGGCGCGATCAGCCCGGCGTCGGTCGAGGGGATCACTGGAGGCGCAGGCGAGGCGAACGAACGAATACGGGCCTATCGGCCGGGGCCGCGCAGTTCTTTAGAGCCGTGTCCGCACTAGACTCCCAGCCGCCTCGCCCCCATGGTGTAGCGGTTAGCACGCGGGCCTTTCACGCCCGTAGCGGGGGTTCGATTCCCCCTGGGGGTACTGATCCGCATGGTGGTCGAACCGTGGGCCCGAAGTGCCAGGGCGCCGAGCCACGCTCCCGATACGGACGACTACGACCCGCAGTACGCGGGTGCCGCCCCGGGCGCCGGCATCGTCCGAATGCGGCCGTCTCGGACCATCCCGCTGAGGGGACTCCGCGCGGACATGTTCGGTCCGTCGCCAGCGGTTATACTTTTGGTATGAAGACTGCGGTCTCGATCCCGGACGATCTGTTTCGGCGTGCCGATGAGCTTGCGAACCGGCTGGGAAAGAACCGCAGCGAGCTGTATCGCGAGGCGCTTTCGGACTACGTGGCGCGGCGGGACCCGAGGGCGGTGACGGCAGCGCTCAACGAGATCGCAGACGAACTCGCGCGGGATCGGACTGGCTTCGTCGTGGAGGCTGCGCGCCGGGCGCTTGAACGCAGCGAATGGTGATCAGCCAGGGTGACGTCTGCTGGGCGTCCCTCGAGGATCCCGTCGGTTCCGGCGCCGGGTTTCGTCGGCCAGTTGTGATCGTGCAGGGTGACAACTTCAACGCCAGCCGGATTTCGACCGCGGTCGTTGTGCCGTTGACGAGCAACCTGCGCTTGGGCGCCGCGCCTGGGAACGTCACGCTGCCCGCTGCGACGACCGGTCTGCCGAAAGACTCGGTGGCCAACGTATCGCAGATCGTCGCCATCGATCGAGAACTGCTGACCGAACGAGTCGGCCGCCTATCTGATGCCGACCTCTCTCGCATCATGGTCGGAATCGATCTCCTTCTCGGTCGCGACTGAGCCGGCGTAGCACGGCGCTCCGGGGCCCGTGTCGCCAGCCGCATTCCGCGGCCACCAGCCAGCGCCATTCGCACCTGCTCGTGCCGTTCGTGTGCGGGTTGCTGGCCAAAGCTTTTCGGCATGCTGCGCTTCCGTCGCGCGAGTGACCTGATCGGCAGCGGTACGAGCGTCGCCGAGATCGCCGCCGTCTTGTGGCTGCTACGACCAGGCGCGTCTCGACCGCGACTTTCGCGACTTCTCACGAACCACTCCACGGCTTCCTCTCCGAGCGGGTTACGTTCGTCCAAGACGCCGGCCCGTCCGCGTCGTAGCCTCCGCTCAACCCGACCTCGGAGGACGAGATGACAGACCAGGCCCCCAACATCTTTCCGTCGATGCGCTTCGCCGATCCCGACGCTGCGCTTGAGTGGCTGTCCCGGGCGTTCGCGTTCAAGCAGCGCGCTGCCCATCGCGACGAGCAGGGAGTGATCCGTCATGCCGAGATGTCGCTCGGCACCGGCACGGTCATGTTCGGCCAGGGCGACCCCAGCTCGCAGGCAATCTATGTCGCGGTCGACGACGCGGACGCACATCACGAGCGGGCGAAGTCGGCGGGCGCTGAGATCACGCGCGAGATTGAGGACACTCCCTACGGGTCACGGGAGTACTCGGCGCGCGATCTCGAAGGCCACACCTGGAGCTTTGGCACATACCAACCCGATCCGGCGGCCTAGCACCAGCATGGTTTCTCGACAGCAGGCTCGATCGCTCGCGCTCGCGTTACCCGAAGCCAGCGAGCAGGATCATCACGGCCGTCCGTCCTTTCGCGTTGCTGGAAAGATCTTCGCCACACTCTGGGACGAGTCGCACATGCACGTGATGCTCGATGAGGACGGAATCCGCACCGCTGTCCACAGCGAGCCTGAGATGTGCGCGGAGTTCTGGTGGGGCAAGCGGCTCCGCGCGGTTTCAGTGAACCTGCATCGCGCCGATGCGAACCTCGTCGCTGACCTACTCACCGACGCGTGGGAGAGCAAGGCGCCTACGCGACTGCCGAATGATCGAACCGGCGGGGGTGCCTGACTCGATGGGCGAGACCGCCGCTCCACGGGGGAGCAACAGTTCTCGGGTGGGCTGGTAGTCGCTCCACGGCGGGCGCCGGCATCGGGACGTGCACATGCAGTGCCGCAGCGGCGAATCGTGAAGCGGCAGTCTTCGCGGACCTCGACCGCGCTGTCGCCCCGGAACGGCTGCATGACCTGCTCGCGCAGCCTGAACTTCTGCACCTTGCCGGTGACGGTCATCGGGAACTCATCGACGAACCTGACGTAGCGCGGGACCTTGAAGTGCGCGATGGCGCCCCGACAGAACTCGCGCAGCCCCTCCTCGGTGAGGTCCGCTCCCCGCTTGAGGATCACGCACGCGACCAGTTCCTCGCCCAAGCGCTCGTCGGGGACCCCTACCACCTGGACATCGGCGACAGCCGGGTGGGCGTAGAGGAACTCCTCGACCTCGCGCGGATAGACGTTCTCGCCGCCGCGAATGACCATGTCCTTGCTGCGCCCCACGATCTGCGCGTAACCGTTCTCGTCGATCGCGGCCAGGTCGCCGGTGTGCATCCACCCGTCGCCGTCGATCGCCTCGAGGGTGCGCTCGGGATCCTGCCAATAGCCGCGCATGACCGAGTAGCCGCGCGTGCACAGCTCGCCGGGCTCTCCGCACGGCTGGGTGGCGCCCTGCGCGCCGATCACCTTTATCTCGACGTGGGGATGCACGCGTCCCACCGTGGACACGCGCCGCTCGAGCTCGTCGTCGGCCGCGGTCTGGGTGGAGACGGGCGAGGTCTCGGTCATCCCGTAACAGATGGTCACCTCCTCCATGTGCATGCGGTCGATCACCTGGCGCATGACCTCTTTAGGACACGGCGCCCCGGCCATGATGCCGGTGCGCAGCGAGCTCAGGTCATAGTCGGCAAAGCCAGGATGCGCCAACTCGGCGATGAACATCGTGGGCACGCCGTAGAGGCTCGTGCAGCGCTCGTCCGCGACGGTCTCGAGCACCGCTCCGGGCTCGAAGGCGGCCTCGGGCACGACCATGCAGGCCCCGTGCGTGACGCACCCCAGATTGCCCATGACCATCCCGAAGCAGTGATAGAAGGGGACGGGGATGCAGACCCGGTCCTGCTCGGTGTAGCGACAGCCCCGAGCGACGAAGTAGCCGTTGTTGAGGATGTTGCGGTGCGACAGCGTCGCGCCCTTGGGCGCCCCCGTGGTGCCGCTCGTGTACTGGATGTTGATCGGGTCCTCGGCGCGCAGCACGCTCGAGACCTTGCGCACCTGCTCCTGGTCGATGTCCACGCCCGCGGCGAGCAGCTCGCCCCAGCTGTCCGAGCCCAGGAGGATGGTGCGCTGCAGGTCGGGAAGCGAGGGCGCGACCTCGTCGACCATGGCGGCGTAGTCCGATCCCCTGAACGTCGACGCGGCGACCAGCAGACGACAGCCGGACTGGCGCAGCGCGTACTGAAGCTCGGTGGTCCGGTAGGCCGGATTGACGTTGACCAGGATGACGCCCAACCTCGCGGTCGCGAACTGCACGAGAACCCATTCGGCGCAGTTCGGTGCCCACATTCCGATGCGATCACCCGGTCGGGCCCCGAACGCGAGCAGGCCTCGGGCGACCTCCTCAACCGCCGCATCGAGCTCTGCGTAGGTGTAGCGCAATTTGATGGCGGCTGACGAGCGCGGCACGGTCCGCGTGGGCCGCGACGGCCCGCGCGAAGTTCTCCCCGATCGTCTCCTCGAGCAGCGCCGGCTGGGTCGATCCAGCGGCATGGGACTCCTTCAGCGCGGGCATGGCGACTCCCTTCGGGCCGGGTCGGTGCGCGGAAGCTACCGCGGCGGCGGTCGCGCGCCTGGAGCATGAAGGACCCGGAGAGTGGTCAGCACGCGCCGGTGCCCTGGTTGGGGTAGCAGAAGCGGAGCTGCGAGTGCTGGTAGTCGACGTGGCTCGCTCGGTGCCTGCGGTCGTGAAGCACGACGGTGACGGTGGTGACCATGGCGACGAGGACCACCACGAAGAGCACCGCGACAGCGACGTCGCGCAGTTTCACGGGCTGACGGTGGTGGAGGCCACCGGGCGCCCGGCGTCAGCCACGCCGCGGTCCGCGGCTGCCCGGCGCGCACACCACACGGCAAACACGAGGACGGCGAGGGCCGCCCCGAGCCAGTGCACGCCGATGAGCACGGCGAGCGCGCTGGGCACTCCGGCCAGGGCGGCCCCAACCAGGGTGGAAGGCAGCGGAAGCCTCAGCGCCACCGCGGTGAACGTCGCACAGGCCATCCACGCCACAGGGCCGGCCAGCCATCCCCAGTCGACAAAGAAGCGCTGGCCCAGGACCGCCGCCAGCACGACCGACAGCACCGCGACGCTCGCCAACTGCATGGCCGCGGCTCTCCACAGCACCGTTTGATCCAGGCGGTTCATGAGGGCATTGTCCCACGCCGCGGTGAGGCCCTCCGCTGCGGCCCGGTGCGTGGGCCCGAGAGCTCGCCGCGCCGATCGAGGCGGCGTGCTGATGGCTTTACCGATTGGCTCGGCCCGCCGATGGGTCGAAGGTGGCCCTTCTGTCTATCGGACACCGCCTGACGACGCGTACGCGTCTATACCTAGCCGCGGCCGTGCTTGCGACCTGCGCTGTGATCGCCGCCCTGGTGCTGAGCGTGTCGTCGGCGGCTCAGTCAAGCACCTCCCGCCACACGCCACCTCGCGCGACGGTCCGCGCCGGCGTCCCGGCCCGTCATCCTGCGGCCGCGCCGTCGAGCGGCGCCCCTGCGCGCTCGACGTCAGCGGCGTCGGTCGCTAGACCCGCGCCGGCCAATCGCTCCGCACGCGTGCGCACTCTGCTCGCCAGGGAGGTCCCGGGGAAGGTCGGTACGCGCCCTGACGCGTTGCCCGCCGCGTCCACGAGCAGCGGCGTGGCCCGGGGAGCCCCTTCCGACGCTCAGATCCGCGCGGAGCTACACCAGCAGCAGACGCTCGGATCAGTCAGCGGCCCCTCCAGCGCAGCCACCACCTTCGCGGGGACCGGCGGCGGAAGCTGGGCCTTCCCGATCCAGCCGGTCTCGGTCGCCCTTTCGCCCCAGACCTGGTCGTTGGATCAGGGAGTCGACATCGCCACCGCAGGTGGCGCCTGCGGAAGCGGTGCCGTCGAGGTGGCCGTCACCGACGGAACCATCGTGCAGGAGGGCATCTCGGGCTTTGGTCCGTACGCCCCGGTGCTGCGCATCGACGCCGGTCAGTACCGGGGTTGGTATGTCTACTACGGGCATGCTGCGCCCGCCCTGGTGCCGGTCGGGTCGCATGTGACGGCGGGGCAACCGATCGCCGAGGTGGGCTGTGGCATCGTCGGACTCTCGTCGGGCCCACATATCGAGATCGGCCTGACTCCCAGCGGGGGCGCGCCCTGCTGCGTGGCCCCCGGACAGACCTCCGGCATCGTTGCCGCGCTGATGAACGAGCTATACGCTCGGTCTCGGCCCTGAGCAACGGCCGGCGAGCCGGCAGCCGTCTGCGCGCCAAAGGGGGGCCACGCCGTTTCGAATCGCCTTTGACGATGGGCGAGCGTCCAGGTCCGGCGTCTCGGCCAAGCCCCCCATGCTTGCAGGCTACACTCGCCGCGCGGGCGGTTAGCTCAGCTGGTCAGAGCGCCTGCCTTACGCAAGCGTGCGCCTCTAGTAGTGTCGGTTATCCCTGCAAATGCTGTACTTGCAGGGAAAGGTAGTCTCAAGCCGTCCTCATCGGATGTGCGGGCATCGTTGCGGATAGCGGTCGATACGAGCGCCACGCCCGTAGGCGCGGCATCAGGCCGCCTAACGCCGGACATTCCCCCGCCATGAGTGGCCGAGGTCTTGCGGTCCGGCCAGACCTCAAGTTTCTAATGTTGCCTGGGAGCGTGGGTCCCTAACCGGCGTTGATGGGAAATGAACGTGGCTGGCCGCGGTTGCTGGCGCTCTCGGGCGGTGTGGTCGCCGCGGGATGCTGCTGACGCAGGTCGCGGGGCGATTAGGGGTACCCTTCGCGGGCGACAGGCCCCTCCTGGCGGCTCAGATTGTCTCGATGAGTGCCATTCCGCCTGCCCGGTGGAGCTTGAGCAGGTTGTGGACCGCGCACTCGAGGCGCCACTGGGCGCGGGCGGCCTGCTTGCCACGCACGAGCAGCCGGCGGGCGTCTTGGACGGTATCCATCTGGCCGAATACCGGCTCGACTATCGCTTTGCGCCGCGCGTAGACGGCGCGGCCCTTCTTCGTCCTCAGCTTGCGCGTCATCCGCTGCTTGGCCGTCGCGTCCATGGGGGGCGGTCCGCTCGGCGCCGGGGGCTGGGCTCGGAGTGCTTGAAGCGGCCGGTCGCGATGTGCCCGTCGAGCCCATGCTCGGCGGTCGCCTTGACGTTGTCCTCTGAGAAGTAGCCGGCGTCGGCAGTCAGCACGGCGCCCTCGGGCAGCTTGCGGTCGACCGCCTCGAGGTTCTCGTCGAGCTGGCAGAGCGCCGGCTCGAGCTGACGCGCGTCCGGCGCCTCGTCGGAGACCTCGCAGGCGACGATCACCTGCGCCTCGGAGTCGACGAGCACCTGACCGTTGAAGCACTGGTGAAAGGAACCGTCGGAGGTCTTCATGATCTTCGAGATCCTTACCTGCCGGTGCCCGAAGTGCCCGACGCGGTGTATTGCCGCCGCTGCGAGGCGGAGCTGAACGAGGAGCCCGGTCGGTGGGAGCAAAGCACCGCTATGACAAGAGCCCGATAACCCCATAGACGGTGGCGGTGACGCCCACGATCGCGCCAATGAGGGTGTTGATCGGCGCGCCGTCTGGACTGCGGTCACCGAAGCGTGGGTTGCGCGAGGGCTTGCTCACCCAGGGTAAGGCCATGACGAGGAGGAATACGCCCACGGTGATCAGTTCCAGGTGGAGGGCCACGTTCTTCTACTACCGGCTCGCGGCGGAGGCGGGTCGCGTGGCGATCAAGGCGACGTGAAACACGCGCTGCACGTCGTCAGTGTCGTTCTCGCCTTCTGACTGGGGTGGCCATGGTCACGACCATCATTACGCAACGCTATGGAGCCGTGCCCTGCGCGCTTCATCTCGGGCCACCGTGTCGGTTGCATACTCCTGGGCGGCCACCCGAGTGGCTCCATTCGCCGTCTTGGCACTGGACGATGGTGCCGTGGCCGTCGGCAAAGTTGGCGATGCACATATGGCTCGCGCAGAACCCTGAGGCTGACTGCTGGGTGCCCGGCGTGCTCGCCGAGGGCGCTGATCTCACGGTCGGCGGTGTGGCTGCGGCGGGGACGGCTGCGCCTGCGTGGCGCCAGTCTCGGGCGATTCCGGTTTGCGCGGCGTGTAGGGCGATTGAGCTGGAGCACGCGGCGTCGTGCAGCTCGTTCTCGACGTGATCCTTTTCGCCGTAGCCGGGAGCGATCTGGGGCCAGAGGTTGGCGATGCTGTTGCTGCCGCCTAGTTCGAGGGGCACGAGATGATCGACTTCGTAGTGACCGGCGCGCTTGCTGGTGATGCCGTATTCGGCGTAGACCTTCTGTTTGAGCGCGTCTGGGACGTTGCGAACTGCGTGCGTGTATCCCGCCACGCAGATTCGGCTGAGCGTGGCCTGCGTGATGATGGACCCGGGTGTGCAGCCAGGGTCAGGGAGTTGGCCGTGGGCCCGACAGCCCGAGGTTTTGGTCTGGCGACCGAACTGTGACGCCGCCGTAGTCGTCGCAGCTGGGACTGGATGATGCCCGCGGTGAGGACGCGACGGGGAGACGCCACGCGGTGCTGCTGGCGGGTTGGTCGCCGCGCTGGGTGTCGAGCTGGTCGCACTGTTTGTGCAACCGGTCAGAGCAGCGACCGCGAGTAGGGTGATCGCGCAGCCTCTCATGGGTGCATGAGTCGCCGAGGGTCCTGGGTTGGTGCAGCGACGAGGCCATGTCGGGACGAGATCAACACGCCGGGACGCATGGCGGTGGGAGGCGCCGATGGCGCCCCGTCGAAGATGTCGGGCATGGATGCAAGGTCTCGTCGCGTGGCAGCACGGTTTGAGGTTCCGGTCCTGCTTGCCGCTCTGGCCACGATACCCGCGCTGCTCTTGGAACAGGGCCATCCGGCTGAGCCCTGGAGGATGGTCGCTCAGATCGCGGATTGGGTCATCTGGTTCGTGTTCGCGGTCGAGTTGGTTGTGCTGCTCGCCGTGGTTCCCTCCAGGAAGAGGTGGCTGCGTGACAACCCCGTCGATGTGGCGATTGTCATCCTCACGCTGCCGTTTCTCTCCGGGGCTATCCAGTCGGTTCGCGTGCTACGGCTTCTGCGCTTGCTGCGCCTTGCTCGAGTCGCGCCTATCGCGCGCCGCTTGTTTTCACTGGAAGGGCTGCGCTACGCGTCACTGCTGGCCCTGCTTGCCCTGGTCAGCGGTGCGGAGGCCTTCGCGTCAGCCGAGAACGTCTCGGTTGGCAACGGGGTCTATTGGGCATTGACGACGATGACGACGGTCGGCTACGGCGACCTAACGCCCAAGACCACGGCTGGAAAGATCGTCGCCTGCGCATTGATGCTGATCGGCATCGGATTCTTCGCGATGATCACGGGCGCCATCGCCCAGCGGTTCCTGTCCAGTGAGGTCGCCCAAGTCGAGGTAGCGGTCGAGGATTTCCAGGTGACGGAAGTGTTCGTGCTGAAGGAGGTCCGCGAGATAGCCGAGCGTCTGCGGGCCCTAGAAGCAGCAGTGCAGCGCCAAGTCGAAGCCCGCGGCCCGCCGTGATCTCCCAGCCCGCGGAGCCTGTCAAGCCCGGTGAGACGCTTCATGTTCGAATTTAGTGAGCGGCGGCCTCCTTCTCGGGCTTGTTGATCCACGCGGCGGCCGGTAGCTCGGGCGGGACGGGCGGGTTGCGCACGAAC